>Ga0209340_1000059_pt1 | contig 152843 bp, 157 predicted proteins | sample EPASupsiteSAE323_FD_187266 | JGI IMG/M metagenome (GOLD analysis project Ga0209340, IMG submission 187266) | Bioremediated contaminated groundwater from EPA Superfund site, New Mexico - Sample SAE3-23 (SPAdes) (version 2) | ecosystem: Environmental > Aquatic > Deep subsurface > Groundwater >...
TTACAACACCGAACGCGCGCAGTGGAGCAGAAATAAAATGACCCCTGTTGAATACAGGGATCATTTGCTCGTCCTTGCCACGTAAGGCGGTTTTTTACCCGTGTCTACTAAACGGGGTACAGATCATTATGGCGGTTTTATAAACTTTTTAATATTACAATTTCCCAATTTTCGTTATGATTTTATTGTATTGCGATATGGTATCAGGCCATTATCGCATTGTCTAATGAGCCCCAACCCCACCTTAATAACCGTCCGATGCATCTATTACTAATTAGAATAAGGGCGGATTATTGATATGCGAAATTATAAACATCGCAAGGAAAATAATAATCAATGATAAGGGTATGCAGTAAATGGCATTCATAACCAGCCCGGCGATCGCAATTTTGGCGGTTTTTGCTATATTCTATAACAGAAAAGCTTGTTTTTGGGCGGTGAATACCTATAAATAGCATATTAATCGCAAGTAACAAAAAACCATGAGAAAAATTGAGTGGGTAAAAATGGTTTCGCGAAGGCACTGCTTGATGAGGGCGGATTTTTTGGATAGGGGAACGGCAATGCGGGTGAAGCAGAAATGGGGGATAAATTATGGGGACCAGATGTTTTATTCAAGCAAAGAGCTTAATGCATGGTTTTGCTCAAGAGCTGGAATCAACAAAATGGCTGATTTTATTTTGGATAAAGTAAGAAACGACGAAAGGTTCATAGATGGGATCGCGCACATGACGGAAAAAAGCGGGATGAGGCTGGCCAAGATCGCAAAGGAAATTGCGGCAGGGGACCTGGGAAGGCTCACAAACAGGCAATTGGCGGGAAGATTTAAAAAATACATCCAGGCACATTATGATTATTGCCTTTATTTTGATATCTCAAACTCGATCAGGGAAATTGGCACGCAAAAACTACAGGACGGGTTGGTGAAACTATTAAAAACGACCGGAGAACAAAATTTGGCCAATGATCACTTAAATGCACTCCTTAAACCGGATAAAGACCCATTAACCAATAGGGAACAAATCGAGCTAAGAAATATCGCGTTAAACGATGAAAAAGCGCTAAATGACCATGCAAGAAAGTATGAATGGCTTGGAGTTTACAATCCCGACGATCCCGGCCTGTCGCTAGAATATTTCAGAGAGCGGATCAAAGCAAAGGAAAATAATACAACCAAAGATAAGAAATTAAAAGAATTGGTAATCCCGCGAAATTTAGGGGTAATGGTTAAGCTCATGAAAAAGTATGTCTATTTGCATACTTTCAGAGCAGAAATGCTTTCTAAATCATATTTTTTACTGAAACCGTTCTTAGTAGAAATTTCGCGCCGATGGGATACGGATTTAAATTCGGTATGCGCAATGACCGCCGAGGAGATCGTTGCGGCGCTGGACAATAACTCAGGGCCGGATTTTTCGGAAATCAAGCAAAGAAAAGAATCATATTTGCATTTAATGAAAGGGGGTAAAATCAAGATCTATTGCGGAGCGGCGGCCAAGCAAGCATTTGAAAGAGAAATAAAAGAAGAAGAAGAGCGGGATACAGGCGAACAGACAATAAAAGGAATGGTGGTGTCGCAAGGAATGGCGCGGGGACGCGTGCGGATAATCCGCAATAAAGAAGAATTATCCCAGATCAAAAAAGGAGAAATTTTGGTGACACCCATGACATCGCCGGATTACGTGCTGGCAATGCAGAAATCAGCCGCGGTGATCACGGATGAAGGCGGATTGCTGTGCCATGCGGCGATAATCAGCCGGGAAATGGCAAAGCCCTGCATTGTGGGAACAAAAAATGCGACAACCGCATTAAAAAACGGCGAACTGATTGAAGTTGACGCTTACAAAGGTATTATAAAAAGATATGGAGCAAGAAAAGGTGCATTTTGAAAGCGGCGGGTATAGATTGGCAGGGATAATCGACCTGCCCCAGAGATTGCCGGCGCCGGCAGTGGTTTTGTGCCATGGGTACACAAATACCAAAGACGATTGTCCGTTATTCGGCGACGCAACCAAGAAATTGCTGGAAAATAATATAATCGTTTTCCGATTCGACCAGTATGGCAGCGGTAATAGCCCGGGGCGGTTTAAGGATAAGCTAATGTCAATTTTGATGCAAAACGCAAACGATGCACTGAATTTTATTGCTCAAGATAAAAGGGTAAAGGCAGAAGAAATCGGGATGTTGGGAATCAGCACTGGCGGGACATTGCTAACATTGATGGGCGATAATTATAGGCTTAAAGCAAGCGTGATGATCTCGCCATCATTCAATTTGGTGCGCGAATTTGCAAGAGACAAGGAAACACTGGACGAAAAAACCGGGTACGCGGATTTGGCATGCGATCCTCAAACTAAGAAACCGGCGACCGGGAAAACAAAGGGCGAGTTGTTGATATCGAAAAAATTTTTCGAAGAATTACCCGAATTGAACGAGATAGCAAAGCGGGTATTGCCCCAAATGAAAAATGTAATGGTGTTGTTCGGCGCTGATGACCAGCTGGTAAGCCCCTTGTGCGGGCAAGAAATCATTAACCTGGTGCGCAAACCAAGGGAATTACATTTAATTGATGGCGCCGGACATAATTGCAAAAGAAAATCCGAAATTGCCGTAAATTTGGCGGCGGGCTGGCTGGTAAAATTTTTGAGATAATGCCACTAACGCCCGAAGATTACCCCTTTAACTGTGTTCCCATTGGTTTATTGATCATTTTAATTTAAGGTTTCTATTATTTTAAACAATCAAATAAAGATTTTAATATAAAAATTTTGACCTGTTTTTTGGCAACCAGTGTTTGATCGTTGATTGGAAATTTAAAATCTTGCTATTTTTAGAAAACTTGATTTGGGCATGTTTTTTTAAATTATTACCGTTTTTTTACGGTAAAATTTTTAATGATAATTTCATGCGCTTGTTTTAGGGTTAAGGGACGGTTAAATGCGGCCACAAACGAATTGACAGCATGCGACGGGATAGTAACGGCAGTTTTAATAATATTGGGGTTAATCGGCAGAATCGTTGTATAGTCAACATATGACAATAAAAATCAAAGACCCGGTGAGCGGTTATTCCCATTTGGCAGGATTTGTTTTCTTCTTGGCAGGAACGGTAGCGCTCGCAATTAAGGCGCAGGGCGGACTCCAAATGTTCGCATTTCTTGTTTTTGGCATTTCGGCGGTGCTGCTGTACGGGGCAAGCGCTTGGTACCATTTATTCGGGTCTTCGCCGGAAAAAATCGGATTAATGCGAAAATTGGACCACGCGTTTATCTATCTTTTGATTGCCGGAACATTCACGCCATTCTGCCTGGTGCTCACAAACGGTTTTTGGCGCCTCGCCCTTTTTGTTTTGATATGGGCCATTGCCGGCGTGGGCACTATTGGAATTTTTTTTAGGTCATTCTGGAATTTTTTTCCGCGCTGGGCGTATACCGGCCTATATTTGGCGATGGGGTGGCTCGGCGTAACGCTGGCGTATCCTTTAAGAAGGTATCACGCGGTACTGGCGTTATTGCTTGCCGGCGGGATTTTTTACTCGATCGGGGCGGCGATCTACACACTTAAAAGACCCAACTTAAGCAAAAAGTTCGGATTCCATGAGCTTTTTCATTGCTTTGTGCTGGCCGGAACCATTTCCCACTTTTATTGCATTTATCATTACGTTGCCCAAGGGCAGATGCAATGAACATGCGGGGCGGTTTTTTTATGGCGGGTCGTAGCCACAGGCCGATTAGGAGAAAAACCATTTATGGTGTATAGTCAAGTGGCAGTTAAAAACGCGAAAAAATAGTCGGCTTTCTCGTTGTGCGTAATTAAAACAAAAAAAATGAACGGAACAATCAAAACTCTTACAGAAAGAGGATTTGGATTCATTTCCCGCGAAGGGGAAGCCAAGGACCTATTTTTTCATTCGAAGGAATTGAGGGGGGTAACTTATGATGAATTGAAGGTGGGTGATGCAGTAACCTTTGAAGTCATGAATGGCGAAAAAGGACCTGCGGCAATCAACGTTTCCAGGGTATAATCCAAAAAAAACACTCCGCGACCGCGGGGTGTTTTTTTGTCTTGATTTGCTATTTTTGAAATATAATGTATAATAATAGTACTCGAGTTTTGAAACAAATAAGGAGTTTGCTTTTGCGCGGCAGGCGGTCGACCATATTTGCGACTCACACAAAGGAGGTCGTTTTTTGTTTAAAAATAACAACATGGAAAAAAAATTGGAAGATTTTTTAGCCCTGCACAACCGGCTTTCGCCCTCTGATTTCCAGGCAACCATGGAAATGGTTTTCTTGTTTCGCAAAGAAAACGCCACACTCTTCGCAAGCGATGAGTGGTCGGCAGAAGAAATGCGGCGTCCGTTTTTGGCCTGGATGCGCGATCATTTCAAAAAATCCAAAGCGAGCCGGGCAAAAAAAGGGGGGTGGGTTACATTCCCTCGCCCGTCTGACCAGTAATCTATCGAAAAAAATGAAAAATTCCCATAACCCGAATAAAAATAAAAATAAATCAGCACACAACCGCTTAAAAATGAAGCACCGGGCCAAGAAAGGCAACCGACGGAAGTAGGCGATGGAGATTTGTTATTATGGCTAATGGCCGCGTTCTTAGGATGGCGGCATACAACAACACCCGCAATCAGCGGGTTTTGTTTTCCTTGGGCGAAATTTATCAAGAGGCAATTAAGAGTTAGTAAAAAGCTGTTTCGTTACGTTGTATGTTCAAATTAATAAGCAGTTTTATTAATAAAAAAATTCCCTTATTTGAAATATTTAAAAAAATTAAATGCAAAACATAACCGTACCACCCAAAAAAGAGAAAAAAGCTATTGGGTTTTAGCTTCTTTTGGTTTTGGCGTCATACGCCCTGTTTTGTTCCAGGATTGCGCTGGTTATAGTCTCGCTCCAGGCGGCGCGCTCCACTTTTGCTGCCATTATTAATAGAGTTAAAAAGTAAACTGCCGCTATAACCACAGCGATTGCTGCAACCATGTTTTGCCCCAAAATTTTTAATTCCGGGAATACCATGATAGCGATAGCAATAGCTAATCCCATTATCAAAGAACCTACATGGAATGCATAGAGCGTTCCTACCGCTCGATAACCGTATTTCATTAAATCTTTGCGACAAATCAGGGCGATTAATTCCAAAACCGTCAAAAATAGTATTGCTATTAGCCTCAACATTATTCATTCCTCATTGATTTTTTATATCACAATTATCAATTTTTGTAAAGTTACTTAACACAGTAACTTATGCGAGCATGGCATCATTATTTTGTTCCTAATTCCCGGACAATTTTTATTTTGGATAATGATTTGGAATATTTATAAAAATAGAGCAATCGGCTATTGGCTGTGTTTCAGTTTAGAATCCAGGTCAAAGACGAGCTGGGCAAATTTACCTTCGTAGCGTAATTCATTTTCGCTGGAAGAAAGCGGGTTTTGACAATAAAGCGGATCAACCTCGGCCGCCGCGATTTGTTGCGCTTTTTCTTGCATCATCACCTCGGAAAAACCCATCATTGCCGAGCGCACCAAAAATGTCCTTCCCAGCAGGTCCATGAGCCTTTCTTTGTGCCACTGGTGTGTGGCTTTGGGATTAGATTCGTCGATGGCGGTATTGTTCCTTAGTTTCGCGGTCACGCCATGGGCCAAAATTTCGTGCACGATGAATTCCGCTTCGGACTTGAAATTGGCCGGGCGGTATTTGGGCAGGCGGCAATAAACCGGGCCATCCCAAACAGTTTGGCCGCCATTGGTGCCGTAGATAGTGGGGATTATGGTAAAATTTCCAGCCGGATCAAAACCGTAAACCGCGCGGGCCACCGGAACGCATTTATCTTTTACGGTGTCCCAAGTTTTAGCGATCGATGCCGCGTAATCACGGTAGTCTTTGATATCGGCCGCGACTTCGGCTGCGACCATATTTTTAATTTCCAAGTCGTCGAGTTTAGCACCGCTTTTTGGATCGATGCCTTTAGGAAACCGCAGCACATAGCCTTGGGCAGCGTAAACCGGATAATTATCCAAATACCAGCGGACGCGCTTGGTTTCGGAGGCGATAAGGTCCTGGCGATCGCTAATTATAGAAATTATTAGTTTATTTTTGATCATATATAATTTCTTTCGGCCAACCTAACGCATAAAGTGGAACATAAAATCTTTTAATGATCTTGGGCACTTAGGATAGGGAAAGCAGCGATAGCCGCCTAAAAACCCGGTCTTTCCCCATCACCTGCATGATGGAATACAGGTCTGGTGTTTGCGCCCTGCCCGTCAGCAACACCCGGAAAATTTTTGCGATATCCGCAACATTACCTTTATAGGCGCCCGGATTTTGCTTGAATTCTTTGGTGCTTTGGGCGTAGCCGTTGGCCCGGGCAATCTCTTTTATTTTGGCAAACCACAAGTCCTGGGTATCTTTTTCGTCATATGACCCGGTGAACGAACTTATGACCGCGTTGATGCTTTCCGGATTAATTTCTTCAAGAAGATGCAGAGCGTCGCGCTTGGAAATGGAGAAACAATCGTCGAAAAAATATCCCATTTCGTATTTAGCATCGGACCATTTACCAATATCCTTTCTGGATTTCGACGCGTTATTCCTTTCAATATCCAAGATTTTTTCCGCATAGGCGATATTTTCTTTTATTAGCTCATAAAAGCTTTGATCATACTGCTTTGCCCAAGCCATAATTTTTTCGCAGGCTTCTTTTGCGGAATATCTTGCAATAATTTCCTTACTTACATCGTTTAGCTTGTTAAAATCGAACAATGGGCCGTTGGAACTTGCCAATCTTTCTAGAGTTAGGCGGAATTCGCGGTTATTCTTATCGGGGTTGCCTTTTCTCCAATCTTCGAAATCGGAATTGGCCAAATTCAACAAATATTCAATTACCGATTCTTCGGGGTATCCTTGTTCGTTATAATAATCAACATTGGCCTCGGGATCCTTTCTTTTGCTTAATTTCCTTTTCGACGTTCCTTCCATCTTTTGGATCGGGAATATATGGCCGTATTGCGGAGGAGCCCACCCCATGGTTTCGAACAATTGCAAGTGCAACGGCAAAGATGAGAACCACTCGTTTCCGCGGATTACGTGAGTGGTCCCCATAAGATGGTCGTCGATAACGTGCGCCATGTGGTATGTCGGCAAACCATCCGATTTCATTATCACAATATCCTGGTCATTCTCCGGCAACTCCCTTGCCCCCAACAGGATGTCGTTGGCGTTAATTTTACGATTAAAATCTCCGTTCGACCTGAACCTGACAACAAATTCTTTCCCTTGGTTGAAACCATCCAAGGCTTCCTGGTCGGATGCGTGGCGCCATTTTGCCCACTGTTTGTAATATCCAGGCCGGATGCCTAAAGCCTCCTGCTCTTTGCGCATATTTTCAAGGTCATCCCCAGTACAAAAGCAGGGATAAGCCATCTCCTTTCCCACAAGGTATTTTACGTATGCTTTGTATATGTTGATACGTTCGCTTTGTTTGTACGGCCCGTATTCTCCTACCTCATTCCCGGAAACGGTCTTTCCCTCGTCCGTCCTTATCATGTAATGTTCAAGCGACCTGACGATAAGCTCCGCCGCCCCGGCCACCTCCCTTTTTTTGTCGGTATCTTCGATCCGAAGATAAAATACGCCGCCGGTTTGGTGCGCCAGCCTCTCGGAGATCAAAGACGCGTAAAGGCTTCCGATATGCATGAACCCGGTTGGGCTTGGAGCAATACGGGTAACCATGGCGCCTTCACCCAAATTTCGGGGCGGATATTTTTTTTCGATTTCGTCCGGAGCCGGAAGGGGTTCGGGAAATAATTTTTCGATGATCTCTTTTTTTATTTCTGAATTTTTCATATTTTAGAGGGGTAATTTCGTAGGGGTCGATATTGCCCAGCCCAATAACCGCCGAACCGTCAAAAGCAACGGCAATAGTATTGCCTTTAATGGAATATCAGTAAGACTCCCGGGGACCATTCACCTAAAGGGAAGATACCGCCGCGACGCCGGGCATATAAGCAATGCTCAAGTCGGCTTTCGTACTTATCTTTTTAAATTTACCCTTAGTCGCAAACTTGCCTTTAAATTCCAGGCGCCTTTCCAAAGTTTTTTTGCCGAAATCCATAACAAGTATCCCAAAATCAATTTTAGCGGAGCATTGAGATCTGCAAACATCCAAACGACCTCGTTCTTTACCTTTTAAGTTTCTTCCGGGATGATTGCATCTTTTTGAACATGATACCAAAATTCAGCTAATTGTAAATTTTTTTAGGCCGGATGCGGGCGATCTGCAGCCATAATAGATATCGGCGGTCCAAAGGCTTTTTGCAATCTTGGCCAAATAGCATAAAATGTGATTAATTTATTATAATTTGCGGTAAAAACGACCAACATGCCAAAAAACAGCCGCCGGCCAAAAACATCGGCGAAATACTTGAACAGCGAAGAGGCCGCAACCGATGGAATTAAAAACAGCAAGAAAGCATTCAACAGGTTCTTCAAAAACGACCTTTACAGCAGATTTGACAGCGACAGCAATTTAATTCTAAGCCGCGGCGCCGGAAATGATGATATTGTTTTTTCCCAAGATCTTTCATACTTTTAAGCGGCGCTGGACGGGATATTTGGATCACTTAGAGTAATCCCGAAAGCATTAATATATTCAAGGGATATTCCTCGGGCCGTGCCGCCCGCGGGTTCGCGCCGCACCGGGTGTTGTTCCTCAATTTGTAATATTTATAGTTTTAATATGAAATTTTTCCATTTGGCGATCGCGGTTACCGACCTGGCCAATTCGAGAAAGTTCTACGAATCGGTTTTTGGCTTGAAATACAGGTCGGAAGGGGAGCGGCACGACCTTAAAATTAAGTTCGTCAACCTGGAGAATGACAGCCATAACGTAATCGAATTATTCCAGCATAAATCACCATTACATTTGGAGGAAGACTTGATGGATTTTCGGCGCGCCGGGATCAAGCATGTCGCGTTTATTGTCGACAATATCGAGACCACACTCGATAAAGCGACATCAATGGGGGCGAAAGTGATTTGGCCGCCAAAGGTAGGCGTAACCGTAAAAAGAACCGCATTTATCTCGGATCCGGACGGTATTCCGGTGGAGTTGGTGGAAATTTGATCAATTAACGAGGTCGGCATGATAGAATTGAATCATTATGGCGAAAAAATTAGGAATAAAAATAATCGGAATATCCGGCAGCTCAAGAGAGGGGAGTACGCTTAACATGATGCGCGCCGTGCTTGAGGCGACCGGACAGGATCATGAATTGATTATGTTAAAAGATAAAAAAATTAATCCTTGCCGGGCCTGCGGCGGGTGTTTTTATTCGCATAAATGCACCGTAAACGACGATATGCAGGAATTATATGAAAAGCTGGCGCAGGCAGAGATAATCGTTTTGGGATCGCCCACATATTTTGGAAACGTGACCGGGCCAATGAAGGATTTCATCGACCGGTGCCTGCCGCTATACCTGGCGGAGAAATTAAAGGGGAAAAAAGCGGCATTGGTCTCGGCGGGGAATTTTAAAAAAGGAGAAGTACGTTTTTTGGACGGGTTCGATATTGAGGCCGCAATGAAAGATCCGGTGCAAAGAAAGGAACTGGAAAAGCCGGTAAAAAATTGCATCGCCATAATGAAATCATTTTGCCAGGAGCACATGATGATGGAGGTGGTTGGAAGCGTTATGGCGATAAACGGCGGCCAGGAACCAAAAAAACAACGGCTAACTAATCTGGGGAAGAAATTGATCTCTTGATGCCATCCAATCTTATTTCGACTAAAACCAATGGTCGGCCAGGCGGCAAATTTTAATTAAAAAACCACCCTTTTGGTGGCGGTTTTGTTAAGTGAGGCGTGCTGGAAAATTTTCAGAAAACTGGCGTTTTGGAAGCCGAAAGTCCAATGGCAAAATTAATTAATAATATAAAAAATAAACCCAAGAGTATTAAAGCAATAATGGATCCGATTCGCAGCGGGGCGAGGTTTTTTGTTTTCCATATTTTATTAAGCGCGATGACATTTATGACAAAAAAAACAGGGAATGCAAATGTATACAAAACCAAAAATCCATCAATAAAAGGTATACGGACATCTAATAAAGCGGTTATCCGCAATAAAATTATAACATTGCAGACCGTGGTAGCAACCGCAATTATCAACCAATTTTTATTATCCATAATTAATATTTAGTTTATGTTTTAATTATAATATTTTTTAATATATAGAAAAAATTGCGGTAAATAGTAATTTGTGTTATTTTGCCATAAATATGACTAAGAAAAATAATCGCATATGGTAAATAAATTTTTATGGGGGTTTGTGTGCGGGTTTTTCGCAATCTTGACGCCAGCGGCATCTTTGGCATTTACATATAATTACTACAAGCCATTGGATGGCAACGCAAATACGCTTTTGCTTTCCTGGGGTCCGTTCGGGGCGCTGGAAAACTTTAGCTGCGACCTAAATACATATACCTGCGGCAAAACCAGCCAAAAGAGTTTTGCTAAAACCCCGAATTTAACACTGGAAAACGACCAGGCATGGTATAACACGGCAAAAAATTTAGCGATTTACAAGGCAACCGAAAAAAGCGCCGCAGAAAAAATTACACGCTATTATCTTTCTTTTTTTGACCAGAACCAATGGTCGTCCGGACGGCAACTATCGATTGTTGATGATATCCAAAAAATTTATTGGCCGGATAATGCCAGAAATGAATTTATATATGTTACGGTTGCAGACGCAAAATCAAACAAGGATATTGTGCGGTTCGATCTAAACGAAAATCGGGAAAAGTTAAGAGCTATTACGGCCGACGAGATCACGAACGTCACCGTATCCCCGGACGGGCGCTGGCTGGCTTATTACGCGCCACTCAATAACGGCTCAAAAAGCACAGTCCTATTGGATCTGCTCAGCCAAAATCCAAAAGAATACCGGTTTAAGTATGCAATGCCAAAAAATTGGGAGCTTTTAACCGACGAAAACCGGCTGCTGGCGTTTTCCCCGGACAGCCGCCGGCTGGCATTCTTGGAAGACAGCCGCGGCTTTTCTACCGCACGCTTGGCAAATCTGGCCGATATTGAAATACAGCCGTTAAGCGCCGCAGAAACCGTTGGAACAAATACGATCAATACCGCGCTCGACATTTGGTTTAGCGACAACAGCACCCTTCTGGTGGCGGGCAACGACAAAAAAAACCCGCTGGATTGGTATTTATATTCCTACGGCGTCCAATCAAAGAGCCTGGTTCCCGTAATTTCGGATATTGCATATATGTACGAAATGCGGCCGGACGGCGGTAAGATTATCATCGGCAAAATGTCGGGAGCAAACCTTGTGCCCGCAATTTATGATCCAGCCACCAAGAAATACCATGAATTCAACCTGCAGAAATCCAGTGGCGCGATAAACCTGACACGGGAAGTGATGACGTTTAAAAACGGGCTGAATGGCGTGCTTACAAAAACAAACAATACCAAGATCGATCAGAATACCCCTTTGGTGGTCTGGCTCCACGGCGGGCCGTTCCGCCAGATCGGCAAAGAATATCATTCTTATCCCAGTTACGCGGTTTATGATTGGACGCTCGACCAGCTGGCACTCAACGGGGCAATTGTTTTAAAAATTGATTATTCCGGAAGCTACGGCTACGGCAATCCAGCCGCATACGACCTGGTAAACAATGCCGGCAAAAACGATACACGCGACGTTTATAACGCACTGGTCGAAACCAAGAAGAAGCTTAATTGGAACGGAAAATCATATCTTATGGGCAACAGCTACGGCGGTTATCTGGCGCCGCGCACGTTGGCGGAATATCCCAATGATTTCGCGGGTGCGATCGGCATTAACGGAGTTTACGAGTGGCGTACCATGCTTAATTATCTGAAAACTTCGATCTTTAACGTGCATTTCAACGGCTTATTCGATCCTAATAAGCCTGAACTTTACGAGCAGGCATCGATCACTAAAAATATCGACAAACTGACGTCCAATAATAAGGTCTTGATCATTAACGGCATGAGTGACAAAACCATAAATCCGGACCAGTCTTATACTTTTTATGAGCTGCTTAAAACAACGGGGAAAAATGTAGAAATCGTTTCCATTCCCGAAGAAGACCACATCTTTTACAAAACTTCATCAATCGAAACTATCTGCAAAACCGCGGGGGAAACCATGGAATTGAAAATTAACGCCGGCGCCTGCCAATTCAAGTAGCAGATTGACAATATTGAACAAACTCCGGGAAAATCGGAGTTTGTTTTCTATTTCGACCGCAAATGGTACAGCGTTGCGTGGGCGCGGCATTGAAAATCCCAATAAAGTTGTTAGTTTAAATTTATCGATTAACACAATCCTTAAAATGCAGATCGCCGCCACTAATGAACAAATAAAATTTAACAATGATGAGATGCACGGCCAGATTTTGGCCGGAAAAGAATTCGTTGATTGCCAGTTTGTAAAGTGCGACTTGTCCGAGATTAAATTAACCGGCGCGGCGTTTTCAAAATGCCGATTTACCGGCTGCAATCTATCCAATACGCGCGTCGATAATTGCAGCTTTAAGGGGGTTGTCTTTGAAAACTGCAAGCTAATGGGAATATTATTCAATGAGATCAATCCGTTCATGCTGGACTGGGAATTTGAAAATTGCCTGGTTGAGTTTTGCAATTTTGAACAGCTAAAAATGAAAAAATGTCGCTTTGAGCGCTGCACGATCCGCGAATCGGATTTTACCGGGGCAAATCTTGCCAGTTGTAATTTCGGGTTTTCCGACTTGCAGTCCACTATTATTAGAGGCACTAATTTGGAGGGGGCAAACTTTGTGGGCGCAATAAATTATTATATTGATCCCACTCAAAACAAATTAAAGGGGGCGAAATTTTGCCTTCCGGAAGCATTGTCGCTTTTGGCCGCATTTGAAATCAAAATCGACCAATAATGCTATACTAAAAGAAAATTTAATTTGGCATTTCCAATTTGGACAATGACTACCGAAGATTTAAAGAATTTAATAAACATAATCGTAGCCCAGGCAAGGCGGCTGACAGCGACGCGCACCAACGAAGGCGGCGCACCGGTGAATTATGCTTGCGTGTTCGCACAGAGCGAAGATGAATATAGCGAGTTGGTGGACGCCGCCCACCGATTGGGAACCGTGACACAGGAAACCGCCATGGGGCCGGTATTCAAGATCGAACCGTTAGAAACCGCGGCGGGACGCTTGGAATTATTAAAGATCCGCAAGCCCGACCCAATACGCAAAGAACGGGGAGATGCGGATTTTACGGTCAGCGATTATGAAAAATTTAAGCAAACTTATCTGGGACGGCCCGGATTTAGGCTGATTGCGAGACCGGAATTGGAGATGATGGAGCTGGCCGACCCGGCATATGACGTTTTGGCATATTTTTCCTATCCAACCCTGGTCGAAGTATTGAAAATTAATTGAAATTATATTTTTAAAATTTAGGATTTTTGCCTCCCGTGGCACAAACCCACGGGCGGCGACCAAAGGAGGTATCCCTTAAGGTTACTTACGGATTACCTAAGGAATCATCATCTATCGATTCCCCGGGCAAGCCCGGGGTCTACCTCTGGATAAAAATGATATATGAAAATCGGAATAATTTCAGATACGCATGACCAGATCTTGCGGGTTAAACAGGCAGTCGGGATATTTACCGACAATAAGGCAGATATGGTGGTACATTGCGGTGATATCGTATCGCCATTCACGCTGCAGTTTTACCGGGAGCTTAAATGCCCGATCAAATTCCTGCTGGGAAACAATACCGGCGATATCAGGCTTCATATCGAATACGCGCAAAATTTCGGTCTTGCCAATTGCGAATTTGGAATTTTTTTCTCGTTTGAGGCGGGCGGGAAGCTGATCGCCGCCTACCATGGCGAAGAACCGGAAATTACCAACGCGCTCTTGAAATGCGGCGAATATGATTGTGTTTTTTCGGGCCACGACCATACGGCTAAAATAGAAATGGTCAGTGATACTCTCCATGTAAATCCCGGAACGTTAATGGATAAGCACAAGGAAAATATGGCGGCGCCAAGCGTGGCGATATACGATTCGGAATCAAACGAAGCCAAATTGATCGAATTATTGCCGGATCGAGCGGTCATACTATATTAATTCAGCCAATTGGCAGTAATTTTCGGTTATGCTAGGGTTAGAATACATCTATTAACCAAACAAACCATGAAAAAATACATCATTCCATTGGTCGCGTTGACAATTGCGGGTGGCGGCCTTTATTATTGTTTTTTTTACGGTAAGCAAGCTTCGCCGAGTAATACAACAAACAACCAAACACAACCAGCGGCAACAATGCCGGCGGCAGAGCAGACCAAAGAGGAGGGTTTTGGCACAAATAGCAATCTTGAGCCAGCCAGTAAGCCGGCCGATACCGAGAATACCGCGGAAGCGCCAGTGGCAGAGCCGGAGAAAAAAACCGAAACGGTCATTGGAAAATCGGCCGGGGGCAGAAATATAATTGCCTACCATTTTGGAACCGGCAAAAAGGAAATTCTTTTTATTGGGGGCACCCACGGGGGATACGCTTGGAATACGGCACTTTTAGGTTATCAATTGGTGGATTATTTTAAGACAAACCCTAAAGAAATTCCGGCAGGGGTTACGGCAACCGTCATTCCCGTACTTAACCCTGATGGATTAAGCAAGGTGGTAAGTGGCGAGGGGCCATTCACAAGCGCCAGCGTATCACGATCGGAAGTAAACGCCGTGGCCGGGCGTTTTAACGCCAATAACGTGGATATTAACCGCAATTTTGACTGTGAGTGGAAGGCGCAAGGGGTATGGCAGAAAAAAGCGGTCAGCGGGGGAACCGCGGCCTTTTCGGAACCGGAAAGCGCGGCGATCCGCGATTACGCCCAAAACAATAAATTGGCGGCCGTAGTGGCGTGGTTTAGCGCGGGCGGCGGCGTATATCCGGCTAGTTGCGGCAGCGGTATCTCGTCAGAAACACAGAGTATTACCGATATTTACGCCAAAGCTTCAGGATACGCGGCAAAAAAAGATTTCGATTATTACGAGGTGTCCGGCGATATGACGAATTGGTTTGCTAAAAATAACGTTCCGGCGATCGGCATCATGCTTTTGACACATGACGATATCGAATGGGGCCGGAACCTGGCCGGAGCAAAAGCGATCCTCGATCATTATTCAAATTAAGATGCCGCATGAGCGTTTAAAAACGCCAGGCAACTAAAAAATGAAATCTCAATCCAAGATATGGCGGGCAGCCATTGTCCTTATTTGTTTTGTTGCGGCCGGCATTGCGGCCTGGCAGTTTTTTGCCCCAAAAAAACAACTACCAGTACGACCTGTCGAACCGGAGCCGACTATCCAAACCGAAAACAACACCGTTGCGCCACAGGCGGAGATAAAAAGCGGCGCGCCGGCAGTGATCGGATATTCGGTGCAGAAGCGGCAAATCGTTGCTTATAATTTTGGCAGCGGCAAAAAAAGGCTGGTTTTCGTGGGCGGCATCCACGGCGGCTACGAATGGAATGGGGTGCTGCTGGCGTATGAATTGATCGATTACCTTGAAAATAATCCCCAAGATATTCCAAGCGATATTGCCGTCTCGGTGATCCCGGATGCAAATCCGGACGGCACATTTGCGGCCATTGGCAAGGTTGGGTCGTTTAGCGCCAATGAAGTGCCGGCCGGCGCGCACGAAAACGGCCGGCTTAATGCCAACGCCGTGGATTTGAACCGAAATTTTGCCTGCAATTGGAAGGCGCAGGGAACTTGGCGGCAAAAACCAGTGAGCGGGGGAACCGCGGCCTTTTCGGAACCGGAAAGCGCGGCAATTAGAGATTATATAACAAAAGAAAAACCGGCGGCGGTTGTTTTTTGGCACAGCCAATCGAACGCGATCTACGGTTCCATGTGCGGCGGGTCGATGTTGGCAGAAACCGAAGCGATCATGGCGGCATATTCAAAGGCAAGCGGATATAAAACAATGGCGACATTTGACCAGTACGCCGTTACGGGCGATGCGTCGGATTGGCTGGCTTCGATTGGGATTCCGGCAATGACCGTGGAATTGGCAACCCATAAAGCCACGGAATGGGAACGCAATTTCGCCGGTATTAAATCATTGTTCGAATACTATTCGGCAGGGAAGTAGGAAACGGTTTAAATCATTTAAAAACAAAAGTCCGGTTAGGCTTTTTATAATTAAAATATTGATTTATTTTGAATAATAAGTTATATTCTGTCAAGGAGTATTAGCTCCTTATATTAATGGAGGATTTCTATGGCAGGACATATGGATGTTTTGGATCTTTCGGGATTCGACCTCGATAGATTGGGTGAAATACCCCCTGAAAGGCACCCAAATTATCGCCGCGATCAAGCGAACATAAGGCCAATGTTTCCGCCAACCCAGAGGTTAGGCTTTGCCACCAACATGGGAGAGGTCAATCCCATTGTGTTGGAAATAGGCAGCTTTCTCCGCAGTTTTAATTTTGCTGGAAGGAACCTTAATGTTCGGCACACGCGCTACAATGCGCCGATTTCCCTTTCCGGGATCATCTATATCCCGGGTATGGAGAAGGAGGCGAGCGCGTTGGGCAATTGGCTCGGTGGGAATGGGCTTGATATTTCAATAAAACCGATCGACCCAAAGAGGATCCCGGGTTATGGCATCGCCCTCATACTTACCGAGAGGGTTGCGAAGAAGATAGCATCGTTCATACCATGAACGATGCGCTATTTATTTTACAAGCATAATTTAAATATTTGACTTTTTTATTTTTTATTATATAATATTTTTTGTGAAGGCTATGAAGTGGATATTTATAGTATTTTATATCGCACTTGCGATGCAGGGTAGCGGACTGGAATTTTGCGACCTAACTGCTTCAGTCCAAAACGCAACCGCCGGAATAGTTGAATTGAACACTGATGTGCGGTCCATATGCGACTGCATGGTAGATGATGAGATTTTGGATGGTATGTTCGTAACCGGCGAATACTATCACATGAAAAGCTTTGGATTTATAAAAGGTAATCACACTGTAATCGTGGTTTGCCATAATATTGATGATTTCCATGATTACAACGCAACAAAAATCGATATTAATGCGGTCTAAAGCTTTTTCCTTTTTTAATTCAGAAAGACGCCAAAGAGGCGTCTTTTAGCTTTAGAATGTTAATGATAAAAAAATTTAAGTAATGATTGACAATATTTCACGCTAGTGATATTTTTTAAAAAAATGTACGGGGTTTAAAGATGACAGAGGGTAAAATTTGCACCGGAAATGAAAGAAGAGGGTTACTCGATATTGCCGCGGATCTAAAATCAGGCAATAAGAGCATGATCGATCTTAAGCAGTTACTTGAAGAAATTCATGCGGACACAAGCGATCCCGAACTTTTGGCAATAATTTGGGTACTTGAACATTTAACGGAAGAGCTGAATTGTCATTTCGGGGAAGGCCTAAACATCAAGACAGATTGCGCCATGCAATTTGAAACACATTGGCGCAATTTGAGCGAATCGGTGGGCGACTATATTACAAATATTATCGGCGAGAGTCCTCGCAGCCATTCAATGGCCGACATGATACTTGCTCTTTACCAACTTTATGATTTCGCCGCACAAGCAATAGAAAATTAAACGGCCGCACCATAGAGTTGGAAAAGTTTCCAATTTTTTCTTTTTTTTAAGATCAATTTAAGATTATGCCGTATAAGCATTAATAAGCATAAGCTAATATTTAATCGATGACCAAATAAGACGATAAAAATCGCCAGCGGGGCGGTTCTTTGGTATATTTAAGCAATATGAAAATATTCGATCATGCCAGCCGAGAAGAAAATAAGGTCGCGCTAACTTTCGACGACGGGCCGAACCCCTTTTGGACACCGAAAGTTTTGGTACTTTTGGATGAATTTAAAATCAAGGGTAATTTTTTTGTTATTGGAAAATGGGCGGAAGTGCAAACGGAATTATTGAAAGGCATTCATCAACACGGACACCTGATCGGAAACCACAGTTACTCGCATACGAGAGATAACGGAGACTTTCAGAAAGCGGAAAATATTATTATGAAAATTATCGGCGAGGACGCGAAGTATGCGCGGCCGCCGTATCTGGATGGCGGATTATGCGCAGGTTACGCCCCAGCGAAATCGGGGAAAGCAAAAATAATAAACGCCGATGTATTTCCGCACGATTACCGGCATACCGCGGTTGAAATTACCGATTTTGTATTGCAAAATACGCAAAATGGATCGATAATCCTATTGCACGATGGCAGCACTCGGGAAAGCGACCTGGAGCAGCGGCCCAAGGAAATGTTTGAAGCCTTGCCGGAAATCATAAAAAAAATGCAAAATAGGTTTAAGTTCGCGCGTTTAGACGAAATGAATTTCAACTAAATATGATCAAGCTTGTAGTTATCGATTTTGACGATACGCTGGCAATGACCGAAGAGTCATGTTTTGTGCTGGAAAATTACATTGCCGGTAAAATGGGATTTGCTCCGATGAACAGAGCAACCCACCGTAAAAATTGGGGAACCCCGATAAGAAAAGCGATCACGGAACGGTTCCCGGGTATCGATGCGGAAGTATTCATGGAACTGCACCGCCAGGTATGGGACGGTTTTGTGGAAGCTGGCAAGATGGATTTGATAGTTCCGGCCAATATTGAGGCGCTTTGCAGAATAAAGGAAAGCGGCAAAAAAATGGCAATTTTAACCTCGCGGGTTTTACATGAAGTACGGCACTTGCTCGATGAAAATCATAGGATCAACAGCTTTGTGGATAAGGTTTACCATGCCGATAATTTAGAACACTTAAAACCTGATCCGCGAGCCTTTAAGCAATGCTTTGCGGATTTTAATGTTATACCCGAGGAAGCGGCATATATAGGCGATTCGGTATCAGACGGATTAGCTGCCAAGGGCGCGGGAATGCATTTTATAGTTTCACTGGAAAGCGGATTGAGGACGAAAAATGATTTTGAAAAGATCAAAGTTGATTATTTTGCGAATCGGTTTCCGGAAATTGTTGATTATATTACCAATAACTAATTATGGATAATATCACTTTAAAAAAGGCGTCATTTGCCGATATCGGATCGATAATACAGGTCGAAAGCAAGCTTACGGGATCGGAAACATGCCATGCGATCATCGACAAAAGCGAGTGGGTCAAGGAGCTAAGCAAAAGCATTGTTTACCTGATAATGCACAAAGGCATTGTGGTGGGAGATGCTTCTTATGAATTAAAAGACGGGGGCAGCGCTTATATCAGCGGCCTGATGGTAGTGCCGGAATTCCAAAAAAAAGGTATTGGCACGGCGGCAATGAAGGTTATTATGGAGGAATTGGAAAACCGAACGCGAATCGAACTGGCGGTACATCCGGAAAACGAACCGGCGCTCAAGCTTTATAAAAAATTAGGTTTTTCGATCGAATCGCAAAAGGAAAATTATTTCGGTGACGGCCAGCCGCGACTGATCATGGCAAAAACGCAATCATAATGAGCAAAAAAAGCACCTTTGAGGTGCTTTTTTGTCAGTGCTCAAAACTTAGCGGCTGGCTGCCTTTTTTTGTTTGGCGTTAAAAACCACAAATGCGGCGGCATAACACAGCAAACCAATTAAAATCAAAGATACGGAATAGCTGCCAACCTCCACAACCTTGATGGCGGTTTCGGCATTTTCATATGGAATGTTGCGGAGGTTGGAGATAAGCCGCGGAGCAAGCCACGGGCCAATCAATCCAGCGGCGCCGTAGGCGCTAAACATCAATCCATAATTAGAACCAATATTTTTAACGCCAAAATTATCGGCAGTGGCGGCCGGATACAACGCCAGGAAACCGCCAAAGCAAAAACCGATCAGCGACACCGCCAAAAGGAATAGCGCAAAAGACGACAATCCAGCCAAAATAACCATTGCCGAACCGCAGGCAACAAATATGATAGCCATGGTTTTTTGACGGCCAATGCGATCAGAAATGTAGCCGGAAACAATCCGGCCCAAGCTGTTAAATATTGCCACCACCATTACGGCCAGCACGCCCTGCCGCATTATCGCGGCGAATTGATTGTTGCTTATCACTTCCTGCGTGTTGGCAATATTAATTAATGCGGCCGATTGCCAAATATTGGCAAGATTCATTATAACCAGCAAGCCCGCAGAACAACCGATAAAATATGTGAACCACAAGCGGAAAAATTGCGGATTTTTTATCATTTCCCGAGGGGTAAATTCGATGTTACTGGCGAGATTTTGATTTACTTGCGGCTGGGCGCCGGGGGGACAGTAACCGGCGGATGGATTTTTCATTAGCAGCGCGCCAATGATGATCGCAAAAAAATATATCAGCCCCAGATAGAATAAAGACGCCATTATGCCGATTTGGGATATTAACATGCTGGCCACAGGAGCAAAGATCAGGCTGCCGGCACCGAAGCCGGCCACCGCGATGCCGGTGACCAAACCGCGCTTGTCGGGAAACCATTTAACGCAGGCCGCGATAGGGCAAACATAGGCGGCGCCGATGCCCGCGCCGGCCAGTACGCCAAAACCCAAAATAAATTGGAAAAGGCCGGCGGCTTTTGCCGCCACATACATGCCGGCCAGCAGTAAAAAGGCCCCGGCGATCGCGGTACGTTTTGGGCCGAACCGATCCTGCAAGCGGCCCGATACGACCATGCTTAGCGCAAACGCGGCCAGAACCGCCTGCGACGGCAACGCCAAGTCGGTGGCCGACCAGCTTGGAAAATGCGCCTTCAGCGCGGGCTTAAAGATGCTGTAAATATAGATGGCGCCTAAGCTTAACTGAATAAGCACTGCCCCTAAAACAACTAACCAACGGTTATGCGGCATTGTTTTTTGTTATTTAGCTATTTTAGCAAAGCAACTGTTTTTATCAATAAAAATAATCAATTCGTTGACCATACTTGACATTTGGTAATATTTATTTATAATAATGGCGGTGCGTCATTATGAAGAGGAGTGACCAGTTCGAGCCAAACAAAGCTTACCTGAATGCTGCCTTTTGCAGCATGGTAAACGAATCGCAATCCGATCTGATACTTGCCCCGATCGGCGACAACGAGATCCAATTAGTTAGCGGCGATTTCTCGGAAACATTTGTTTTGCCTGAGAGTACGGGAATCTTATGCGCCATGGTAAACAAGCTGACCAAAAAAATCTCCCTGGCACCCAAGGGGAACAAGATACTTATCATAAGAGAAGCGCCCGAGGAGGAAGAAGAATAAATATGGAGGTCTGAAAATTTTTTTGGCCTCCCAACATTAATAATTATGCCGCCCTAAAGGGGCGGTTTTGAGTTTAAATAAAGGCAAATTGCCATGATTAGGCATGCGATTTTGTTTGACATTTAATTAATTTTATGTTATAATTTAATTCGGTGAAATTGATGAAACCAGCTGTATGGTTATTGGCGCTGTTAGCGCTCAGTATTGTTGCCGGCCTTGTTATTCAGCAGGCGGGCAGCGAGTATCGGTCCCTGGAATTCCAAACATTTCCAGGAGAGATAAAAAACCTTGAGGTAGCCCTTAAGCTTCAAGGAATTGATAGAGAGAATGAAACCATATCTTACGACATTTATCTTAAAAATGCCGGCAAGAATGCTATTTCGTTCACGGAAGGGGCAAACTCCTTCTACACACTGGCCGTCGGCGGTTGGTGTGAACCTGAGGGGTATGTTGGAAGGGATTGGGCCTGGCCGGATATTGATGGAGAAATCATAAATCCGGGTAATGTTTTCCAGTCAGATATCGAGCTCGATTTTTACCACATACCATCTGATGGCATCGCTCATCTAATGCTGCTGAACGAGTCGCGCCTAAGTCTAATGGATCATGAAAAGCCCCGTTGGTTTTTATTGAATATTTATGATATCCCAACGGGAATCGTGACAGGCAAGTCCGACGAGGTAACTAAAGAGCTAGATATTATTGCTACGAAAGCAATAGAAAATATATCCAAATCTTTAGTCGATTCCAGCACCCAGAACGCCAGATTAATAACCGAGGAAGAGCTTAAAGTATTATTCAATAAGGCAGTAGAAAAATCTTCAAAATAAATACCTTTTTCTCTTCGGGCTCATCGATAATACGGTGGGCCAAAACTTTTTTATAATGAATAAATTTTTTTTAAAACTAAAAGGCAGCATATTGTCAACTTACAAGCATTGTCTATCATGATGGCATAACATTAATTAGATGGAAAATAATAATTTAACGGTTGCGACTGCGGCGGCGGGCGGGCCGCAAAAGATCGGCCGGATCAAGGGAGGCTACCTGGTCGCCATTGAGAGCTTAAAAATTTTAGGCGCCAAAAAATCGCTGATCTTTTTTCCGTTGCTGGCATTGTTTTTCGAACTGGCCGCGGTGGGCGCATTTGTAGTAATCTATGCCCATTATTATGGTTTTAGCGAGGAGTCGCTACAAGCTTTAGACGAAGGGCAAATTTCGAATTTAATGTATGGCCTGCTTTTTATTTTTTATCTTTTGGGATATTTCATTGCCTCATATTTCCAGGCGGGGCTAACCGCCGTGGTAAGCGAACGGATCAAGGGAAAAGATATGAGCCTTACCCAAGGAATAAACGCCGCCAATGGCAAAATTTATAAAATATTCATGTGGGCGCTGGCCGCGGCAACCGTAGGCATCATCCTGCAGATCATCTCGCGCATCAAATACGCGGGCAAATTGGTTTCATGGCTAATTGGAACCGCCTGGGAAATCTTAACATTTTTCATAGTCTCGGTGCTGATGCTGGAAAACGAAACTTTGGGCAACTCAATCAAACGCTCGGGCACAATATTTAAGGATAAATGGGGACAAACACTGATCGCAAATTTTTCCGCGGGGTTATTTTTTGGGGCGTTGATGGTTTTGGGGGTAACCGTGATCGTTTTGATCATGATATTCGGCTGACCGGCGATCGGCAGCGGCGCGCTCGCAATGGGATTGGTTTTGGCCGCGTTTTATATTTTATCAATAGTAACAATCTCTTCGGCGGTAGAATGAATATTTCGGGTGATACTATACGAATACGCGGCCCGAGGAACTTTGCCCTCATCTTTTCCCAAGGAGTTGGCGGAAGGCGCGATCAAAAAATCAAAATGAGCCAAAAGGCGGGGTTAAACCCGCTTTTATTGTGTAATTATCTTTTTTTTGTTATTGACTAATTAACGGGAGGTGATAGCTCTTTTTAGCTGTAACTCTGGTTACATTTAATACGAAGGCGGTATAGATGATTGAGTAAAGAGTAAGCCATAAAAGGGGGTCAAAACATTAGTGCGACAAACTGTAAGCGTATGAAAGGACCAGTAATGAACGATAGTGATTCCAGAGAAGGTCCCCCGATATTTGGTTCAGTTTTTATTGCCATTGATCCGGGAGGCTGGGAATAACCAGCCTAACCCCGGGATTGCCCATGCCATCGCAGGCTGACTGCTGCCAGCCAGCAAAATGCCTTGAAGCCGCTTGCGGCTAAGCATTAATTATGGAAAAGTGGGCCAAAAGTCACAAGACCAGATTCGAGCTGCCCTTGCCAGGAGCTTGAATTCTGGGTTCTTTTATTTTACAAAAAAATAATGCGGAAATTTAAATTATGGAATTTACGGAAATTTTGACCGATTCATTATTCGATACATTAAATATTGCGCCACTGTTGCTGGCGGTTTATGTTGTCATTGAACTGGTTGAATATAAATTCGGCGGGCAAATAATCGCTTTGGTAAAAAAAGCGGGGCGGTTTGGCCCGCTCGCGGGAGCGCTGGCCGGGATCTTTCCCCAGTGCGGATTTTCGGTGATCGCCACGGCGCTTTATACCCAGCGCTTGGTTACTTTGGGCACCTTATTGGCGGTTTACTTATCAACTTCCGACGAGGCAATCCCGATCATCTTGTCGCAACCGGATAAGGCCGGATTGGTACTGCCGCTGGTCGCCACCAAGCTGGGAATCGCCTTGGCGGCCGGGTTTATCATTGACGCGGTTTTTAGCGGGAGGAAAAACCAAGTAATTTCGCATATTTTTGCAATTGAGCGCGGCAAAGATGATAAAACGCATCATCATGAAACCGTGATCGAAGAGAAGGCATGTTGCGGGCATAGCACTGACGCACACGCGAAAAGGTTTGCATCGGTACAAATATTGGCCCATCCATTGGTTCATACTGTTAAAATTCTTTTTTTTATCTTTGGCGCAAGCCTGATAATCGGGGGCGCAATGGACGTTATCGGCCAAGAGGCGCTGGCAAGATTTTTTATGGTTAATAAATTATTAGCTCCGGCAGTGGCGGCGCTGATCGGCCTTATTCCCAACTGCGCCGCTTCGGTAGCGATCACCCAGATGTATCTTGCGAATATTATCGGATACGGAGCCGCGATCGCGGGTTTGTGTGCGAGCGCCGGCCTGGGGATATTATTATTATTTAAAGAAGAAAAAAATAAACGCGACGCGCTTCTGGTGATTTCCTTGCTACTATGCATCAGTATTGCCGCGGGGGTTTTTATCGAGGCAATCGTATAATTGCAATTGTTGTTATTTGACATACGATAACGCGTCGGGCGATAATATTGGTATACGGTCAATTCCGTTTTTTTACTATCTTTTGCATGAGAAAAGGATTCACTTTAATTGAATTAATGGTGGTAATATCGATCGTCGGATTATTGGCGGGAATTACGATGGTAAGCGTGAGGAGCGCAAGAATAAACGCGCGCGACGCGGTGCGCAAGCGGGATGTTCAAATAATCGAGAAGGCGCTGGTGATGTATTGGGAAAAAACCGGGCAATTCCCGTCGGAAGCAACTTTCGACGGCAGCATCGGCAGCGATGGCTGCGGGTGCCCGGCCAGCGGCGCTCCGGCTGGCTGTACCGGCAAAGACTGGTGCCGTACGAGCGGTATTTGGGCCGGAATCGTAACAAATCAAAAAATTCTGGGAGCGTTACCGGTAGACCCAGCAAACACCACCGCGTACTATTATTCTTACGAACCATGCTGCAATCAAGCATGCGGCAGCAGTGGCACGACTTGCGTTGGTAAGGGCTGCTGTGAATACACCATTACCGCCAGCCGGTTGGAATCTACCGGTACCAGCTATTCGCGCACCGCGCGATGGGAGCAATAAAAATCAAACAACTTTAAATGCCAAACGAGTCGGATAAAAATCAAGATATCGATTTAAGTCGTTATCTTGATAAAAAAACTATTCCCGCGGTTTTAAAACAAAAACCGGACCCGAAATCGGATATGTTTGAGCATGAGGCAAAAAGAAAAAGGCAGCGGATCTTAATGGCGGTGGTGGGTTTTAATTTTGTTTTTGGAATTATTATCTTCAGTTATCTGATCGTAAAGTCAAACGAGGAAGCCGCGCTGGTCACGGTAACCCCCAATCAATTCGTGGCGCCAATCAATTACCAGCTGAAGCCCGGAGAAATTTACCGCCCGGCGCTGCCATAGCCCCAAAGGCCCCAAAAAGATGGCGGCCAAGGTTAAATATTGATTAATTTGATGATTTGGGCATATAATTTTTAATTGAGATCAAATCGGCAAAAAGCCGCAAATTAAAAGAATAAATCCAGCAGACAGCATTTTCCACAAGACGAAGGTGTGGCGGCGGATTTATGGAAAAAATGACAAAATCACTAAAAATAACCGCGGCCGTAACCGTAATCGCGGTACTGGCAATCGGCGCAATGGTGCTATTAAACGGCGGCGGCGCCAACGATTCTTCGCAGATCGATAATAATTTTTTCAACGAGGCGTCAAAACCAGCGGAAACAAAAAGACCCCAAGATAAGACTCAAGGCCAGCTAATTACCGAACCGGAGCCAGTGACCGGAGAAGACTACCAGAAACCGGCCGATCCCAATGCCCCGATCGATACAGACCTGGCCGACATTGAGAGCGACTTAAAATCATTGGATTCAGACAGCGCGGAAATAGAAAAAACAGTCCAGGATGCTTCACAATTGTAAATTAACCGAAAAATGCATGAAATCGAACAAATCCATTAATATAAAAACTTCTTCGATATTAGCAATTATACTTGGAATAACCGCGGGAAGCTTAGTTTCTGCGCAAGGAGCAATGCCCGACAGAACGCGACTGAATGATTCGGAAAACCGCCGAGCAAATATCGTGGGAAAGGGCAAGGAAATGCGCACGGCTACCAGCACTGCCGGATTGAGCGGCATCGAGAACCGAATCGCCGCCACAATCAAATTGCAGCAGCGCATTGCGGGCATGAGCCGCCTGCCTGCTGAAACAAGAGAAAAACTTGCAACACAAATGCAATCGGTCCTGTCGGAATTAAATAATCTTAAAAACCGAAATGCGAGCTCGACGAACGCTTCCTCGACAGCCACACAAAAAGAAAAATACCGGGCTTACGGCCTTATTGCTTCAAAAACTTTCATATTGAACGCGGCGGCGCGCCTCGAAAACCTGGCAAGCAAAATGGAAGCTTTAGCAACCAAGCTCCAAATAAAGATCGCGGAAGCGCCCGCTACAGAGCAGGCGGAACTTAGCGCGTCATTGAAAAAAGTTACCGACAAAATCAGCGCCGCAAAGTTGGCAGCAGTATCGGTCAGGTCAAAAGTGGCGGCGTTGGCAGCAGATTCGGGAAACGCTAAGATCGCCAAGTCAAACCGCGACACCCTGGTTGCGGCACAAAAAGAACTTAAGGCAGCAATAAAGGGTTTGCACGATGCACGCCTCGAGGCAAACAATATCGCCAATAAACTTCGGGGCCTAGGGATCAGCACATCGGTAGGTTTTGGAAACGCAAGCTCGACCAAGCCGGTCGTAAAAAATGCCAGCAGTACTGCCGAATAATAAACTCCCCGAGACAAAACCTCGAAGTATTCTGCCAGCTTGATAAAAACAGCCCCGGAAGGGGCTTTTTTATTTGACATAGCATTAGTAAAAAGAAACATGCTATAATATTTAAAAATATCAATAATCATTATGGCAATATTCAAAAAAGAAACCGAGGAGGCCAAACAATTGGCGCCAAACGATTGGCTTCAGATAAATTTGGCGCGCGCCGTTAAAGCAAATGCGTCAGATATCCACATCGAACCAACTACAACCGTGGTTTTAGTGCGCGCCCGCATCGACGGCACATTGCGCGTAATGGAAGAATTGGACCCTTCTTACGCCAACCCCCTGATATCGTCATTAAAAGTTATGTCGGGTTTGAACATCACCGAAACGCGGCGGCCTCAAGACGGGCATATCGTTTTTAATTTAACCACCAATTCGCCAGTGCCGGTTCCAATCGATATGCGCTTGTCGATCTTCCCAACGGTTTTCGGGGAAGCCGCAGTGCTTCGCATCCAGAACCGAAAAGACCTAGTTTTTGATAATCTGGAAAATTTAGGTATCGATCAAACAGATCTTGATAAGTTAAAATTCGTACTACAACAATCCGAAGGAATGGTTTTGGTAACCGGTCCGGGCGGCAGCGGAAAGACCACCACGCTTTATTCGATATTAAATGCGATCCAATCAACACAGCGAAACATCATCACCCTTGAAGATCCGGTGGAATTGCAGTTGCCTGGCATCAGGCAATCGCAAATCCACCCGGAAATCGAATATGACTTTAGTCACGGGTTGCGGTCGATATTGAGGCAGGATGCCAATGTGGTTATGGTGGGCGAAATCCGCGATAACATCACTGCCGAAATATCGATCCGGGCGGCGCTTACGGGAATATTGTTTTTTTCGACAATTCATACCACCAATTCCATCGGCGCGATCGTGCGTTTCATCGAGCTAGGTATCCCGCGCTCGCTTGTGGCGTCGGCATTGCGCGTTGTGATCGCGCAACGGCTGGTGCGCAATATCTGTCCGCACTGCAAAATGCAGGCAACGCCGTCGGAAGCGATCGTGGAGTTTTGCCGCATTCCGAAAGAATACCAGGCTAATTTTTTTGTGGGCAAGGGCTGTCCGCAATGCTTCGGCACCGGATACCAGGGGCGGCGGGGAATCTATGAATCGTTATTCGTTACCGAAAATATCCAGAAAATGATCATCGAGGGCGCGCTCTTCAGCGACATCGAAGCCGAAGCTAAGCGCAACGGGCTGCGAACGCTGCGAGAAATCGCAGTGGCACTGGCATTAGAAGGGGTGATCTCTTTGGACGAAGTGATCCGCATGACGCCACTTCATTAATTTGCCTAATTTTAAATTTTGTTTTATGATAAAATCACCCCGTTTTCTGCGGGGTGATTTATTTGTTGAATAAATGATCAAATATCCGCCCGTATCCACAACCAAGATATTTAAGGAGCTTATGCGCGGTTTTGAGGCACAAAAGCGGCTTTTTTGGGTTGGACTTTGTTTCTTTACGGCGGCGTTAGCCGTAAATAATATCCTCGTACCGCTGCAATATAAAAAATTATTCGATGGGGTGTTTGCGGCGGGCGCCGATACCGGCCAAGCAAAAATATTAACCGGCATCGTCATTACGATAGGATTTTTAAGATTATTCACCTGGTCAATGTCGCGAGCCGCGGTTTTCTTCTTTAATTATGTCCAAGCAAAGGGAAGGGCGCGGCTCAAGCAAAATGCTTTTGATAGCCTTGTGGGCCATTCGTATAGTTTTTTTGCCAATAACTACACCGGGAGCCTCGTGCAGTCGGTAAACCGGTTTTCGATATCTTTCGGTAAAGCGTTATCAACTTTCATTTTTAATTTTTTGCCGTTGTTGATAATGTTTTGCAGCGCGGTTGCGGTGACATTCATCAATGCGCGACCGATCTCTTATCTGTTAATGGGGTGGGTGCTTTTATTTTTGGCACTAAATATCATTTTTTCGCGATGGAAATTAAAATACGATATCGAGTCAGCAAAAGCAGACTCCAAAACTACGGCAGTGCTAGCCGATGATATTACCAACCATAATGAAATCGCGCTTTTTTGCGGCCAGGCGCGCGAATCCGCCCACTTCAAGGAAATTTCAAACGACCAAGCAAGAAAGAATATCCTGGCATGGAACTTGGATGATATTCTGGATTCGGTCCAGGTATTCATGACTTATGCGGTGGAATTCATAGTTTTTTATTTCGCAATCATATTCTGGCAAAAAGGCCAAATGACCATCGGCACATTCACCCTGATCCAAATGTATGTTTTGGGATTATCCCAGTATTTGTGGGCCATCAGCCGGGTTATTCGCGACCTTTACGAAAGCTTGGCTGATTCCCGGGAAATGGTGCAAATAATGGAATTGCCACACGAAGTGCGCGATTTGCCCGGGGCGAGCACGTTAAAAAATGTCAAAGGATCGATCACTTTCGAGAACGCGTCTTTCAGCTTCAATGAAACGCGCCGCGTATTGGAAAATATTAATATTTCTATTGGCGCCGGAGAAAAAATCGCCCTGGTCGGCCCATCGGGAACCGGAAAAACGACCTTTATCGGGCTGCTTTTAAGGCTTTACGATCCGTCCGAAGGCATCATAAAGATCGACGGGCACGATATCAAGCGTGCTACCCTGGAGTCACTGCGAAGCAATATCGGCGTGGTTTCGCAGGACCCGATATTATTCCACCGGTCAATCATGGAAAATATCCGCTATGGCCGCCCCGAAGCCAGCGACCAGGAAGTGGTCCAGGCCGCATGCTTGGCGCATTGCGACGAGTTTGTTGTGCAAATGCCGGAAAAATACCAGACTTTTGTGGGAGAGAGGGGGATTAAGCTTTCGGGAGGCGAACGCCAGCGGATCGCCATCGCACGCGCGATCTTAAAGAATGCACCGATCTTAATCCTTGATGAAGCGACTTCGAGCTTGGATTCCCACTCGGAAGCGCTGATCCAAGATGCATTGGCGAAATTAATGGCAAAACGCACAGCGATCGCGATCGCCCACCGGTTGAGTACGATCAGCAATATGGACCGCATTGTTGTTATGGATAACGGAAATATTGCCGAAACCGGCACGCATCAATCCTTGATCAGAAAAAAAACCGGCATCTACAAGAACCTCTGGAAGCTGCAGGCGGGCGGATTTATCGAATAGTTAATAGTTGAAGAGCAATCGCTTCGCAGCATTATTGCCCAATCTTGCTTGCTAATCGGCTATTTTTTGCTAGAGTCAGGCCAGCTCAATGACAACCAGTTAAAGTTGGAGGGCTGGGAATTGGTGCTCATGAAGATTAAAAAGCTGTCTCCGAAGATATATTTGGCGCTTTTATTGTTATTCAGCGCTAGTATCGCCTGCGAATGCAAGGAAAACAGCGTCGGTTTTCTCAAAGAAGGGGACATTACCTTCTTTGATAATGCGACGAGAGGATTCACACCCTCGGATCGAGATAACAGCACCATAACGAAGGCGGTTATTTATTGGTCATTTAATGCCCTTTGGTGCAATAAGTCCGAGATAGATAGTTGCGACCTATTCAACCCAAGAATCGTCTTTGACCAAGCCCAATCGTATAACGTGTCGTTCAATTACTACATTCCCGACAATCGCATATATCGTCTCGTAAAAGACTCTGATATTGCTTGGTCATCGAGAGGATGGAACCAAAACACGACTGCAATTCGGATGGGTTATCTTAATGAAACCTGGGCTCAGGCTAAGTCAAATTCAACCGGACACCCGGTTAGTTGGTACAATCAGCCAACATATGAACAGTACGAGACGCTGGCAAAGCTAATTGCCACCATGAATTTGGTTTGGGGATACCGTATTGACGAGATCATATTATTTAACCAGATCAACCCGGATTTCCCAGATCCAAACTTCAGCACAAACATCTTCAACGAAAAACTTGAACCGTACCATTTAACAGTCGATAGAAACAATAACCTTACATTTGTTTTCGGTTGCTAATTGGATAATTTGGTTCCTTTTTTTTATTCATGGGTATTTTTTGCTAGAATGAGTTAATAATAAAAGCATGAAGATTGCGCATAAGGTAAAACGGTTTTGCCAGACCAGCGATACTAATTGCGGGCCGCACGCATTGGCCTCGCTTTTGAGTTTTTACGGCAACAACACCAGCCCGGAAAAACTGGAGCGAGCAACTAGGATGATCCCCGGAATCGGCACTTACGACGGATGGCTCGGGCAAACAGCTCTCGCATTAGGATTTAAAACGCGCATCACGCCGCAAAATCTTTATGTTTTCGACCCTACTTGGAATAAATTGGATGCCCCCGGACTACTGATTAAACTTCGCGATTTCGAGGCAAATCTTAATGGGAATTTGAAAATATCTCTTGACGGATATGCGGCGTTTATAGAAAGCGGGGGAATGATTGAATTTAATACCCTTTCAAAAGATATTTTGGTTGAAAAATTAAAAAAATACCCATTATTTATTGGCCTGTGCACTACATATCTCTACGGTGATTTGCGGCCGAATGACCCGGCCAACAATTACCGCTACGGCCATTTTGTTGTTTTGGACGGGTACGATAGCGGTTCCGATAAATTCTGGATAACCGACCCATGGCATTCAATCTCATTTTCTAAAGACGGGCATTATCAAGTTAAAGCCGATGAACTGGTATCGGCGATGTATTTTGCCGAGGCAACTTACGACTGCACGATTATGGAAATATGGCAATAATATGGCTAATTTAGGAAAAGGTTTTTATTATTCATTGGCGGGCGCGTTCCTTTGGGCGGCCAGCATAATTTTATTGCGATTCATTTTGAACAGCGGCGAGTCAGTGTTTTCGGTAATGTTTTGGAATGTGATCATTGGTTTTCCGTTCTGGCTGGCAATTTTTCTAAAAAACATCCGTGAAATAAAAAAACTAACTCGAAAAGATTACCTGATCCTAGCGGGAATCGTTTTGGTAAGCAGCGTCACGCAAACACTGGTGGATATGTTGGCCGTAAAATACAGCCCGGCGATCAATTATTCGTTCTTGATGCGTACGGTGGTGATTTTTACTTTCATTTTCGCTTATATTTTACTTAAGGAAAAACTGAGTAAGGGAAAAATAATCATCGCCGCCACGATATTGTTTGGCGCCTATCTTTTAACTGCGGATGGACAGTCGATAAGCTTTACGACCGGAGACCTGATCACTATTTTGGATGCCGCGTTGATCGCATTTGGGAATTCGATCCTAGGCAAAATGGCCACTAACCGCATGAAACCGATGTTCGTAGTATCGGCCACGGCGATGGGGGCGTTTTTACCGGAAGCAGGGCTTGCTTTTTATCTGGGTGGCGGCGTTCCAGTTGTTAATTTTTTACTTATCATTTCTTTAACGCTGCTTTATTTGGTATTGAATTCGGTGCGATTCATCACTTATAAATACGTTTCGGCGTCGTTCGTTACCGTGATGATGAGCTTAACCCCGTTTTTTGTAACTATTATGGCAATTCCGTTACTAGGAGAATCGATCACCGCAATACAGCTTGCCGGGGGCTTGTTGATCGTGGGCGCGAGCGTATTAGCGGTTAGAAATAAAATTTAACCATGAAATTATCTAAAGGATTTTATTTCTCAATTGGGGCGTCATTTTTGTGGGCGGTCTATATTATCCTTTTAAGATTCGCGCTTATCGGCGGGGAAAACCCATATAACGCAATGTTTTGGATAATTTTAATCGCGTTGCCGTTTTGGTCCGCGATATTTTGGAGCAAACGCCAAGAAATGAAAAAGCTAACCGGACGCGAATATAAAATTTTGATCGGGATGGCGCTGATCGGAGGCATCGGCGCAACACTTTCAGAAATATTCGCCTTGAGATACGGCCAGGCGGCCAATTATTCTTTCTTGATCAGGACGATCGTTTTATTCACGTTCGTGTTCGCATTTATTTTTTTGAAGGAAAAATTCACAAGAGCCAAATTGGCGCTCGCATTGGTGATCATTGGCGGGGCGTACCTTCTAACGGCTAACGGTGCGGTACCAAAATTTACGTTGGGCGATCTATTTACAGTGATGACCGCAATGTTTTTGGCATTCGGCAACAATATCCTGGGAAAAATCGCCATCACCAGAATGAGCGCGCGGTTAAGCGCGGCGGCGTCGATGTTGATCGCTTTTTTGCCGGCGTTGGCAATAAATTATTGCCTTGCCAAAATAAAATTGCCAGAAAATTTATCCCTAATGCTGGCAATCGGGACTATCCTTGTAATTATCACTATTTTGAGGTTCAATGCTTATAAATACGCGACTGCTTCCTATGTCACCACCGTTTATTCGTTAACGCCGGTGTTCGTTACCTTAATGGCAATACCTTTTTTAAAAGAGCAAATAACCGTTACGCAGCTTGCCGGGGGCTTATTGATCGTGGGCGCGAGCGCGGCGGCGACCAAATTAAAAATATGAAACTGACAGGATTTAATATCTTTAAGGCCGGGGCTTATATCACGCGCGGCGGCTGGGCAAATGCGGCAGATCTTTGCGACCATTTTAAAAATGAATTTTCTAAGATCGCGCCCGATAAAAGCGCGGTGATCGCAGAAATAGATAGCTTGATCAAAAATTCCAAACCGAAAACAAAAATTGGCCAGATTGAAGCGCGGACTATTGTTTTGGCCGATGATCTAAAAAAAATCAGAGAAAACATTTTAGAATGCGAATTTATTCCCCCGGAAAAAGATCTTCAAACAAATTTCGAGAAGTTAAAATGCTTGCTAATAGACGCGAGCATTAAATACGAGCAGCCATTGTTCATCGTCGATCACTTCCCAAAGCCATACGATTTTTTTGATAAAAACGGCACTTCGGGAACCCAATTTGATGCCGCCGACAATAAAATGTTCGGATTGAAACAAGGAATATATCTAAGGCGGCAGCGATTAAACCCGGTTATTTCCAATTTTTTAATGGCGCATGAATTGATCCATGCCGTTAGCGGACTTAGAGATCCAGACCATTTGGCCAGAGGTTTGGAGGAAGGTTTTACCCAGTTTTTCGGCGAACTTTATTTGTGCGGCCAATTTTTTGGATATCGATCCGCGTTAAATTATGAAATCAACAGAAGGTTTGAATATCCCGCCAAGAAGCAGCATTGGGAGCAATATACTGATTGGCTGCGGCAGGGGTGCGTGTTTTACCAGAAATTCGGGCTTAAGGGAATTATTGAAATTATTAAAAAAGGACGCGGCACTATTAAAGCCGCGGATGAGCTAATGATGCAGGGACGGCTAAACGACTTGGAGCTACCGGCTGGGGATTGGACCAAGGAGCTGGATGATGCGGCGCAAACGATATTGAGCTTCAACCGCAACCTAGTTTATAGCCCGCTAGCAGTTTATCTGGCAAAAAATCTTGAAATCGGCGAAAATGTAGATGATCTGTTTTTTAGGCTTAATATAAGAAGGCCCGAAGGAGCAAAGGCATTAAAGGAACTTAACGAACGGATATTTTCGATATTGACCAATAAAAATAAAATTGCCATTGACGATACCAAGTTATACTTAAGGTCCAGTAATTTGCGTTATGAAATACTTAAATCAAATTAGATTTTATAAAATTTTTATATTCTTGATCGGCATCTTCTCTTTGGCGATAATGCCTCGCACAATATTTGCGCGCGAACTTTCCGAAATTACCGATTGGTACATCAAGGATTTCCAGTCGAAGATCTCGGTCAATACCGATGCGTCGCTTACGGTCGAAGAACGGATCGTGGCCGATTGCGGCAACCTTCCGGAAAAGCACGGTATATTCCGGGTCGTACCCACGCAGATCAAAACCGACAAGGGAACCATCAAAACGCCGGTCACATTGGTGAGTATCACTGATTTTGACGGCACACCGCTTAATTTCTACCAGAAAACAAACAATTTCGACCATGTGGTTAGCTGGCAGATCGGCGATCCGGAAACCACCGTTACCGGCGAAAGCAATTATAAGATCACATATACGGTTGAAAACGCGATACGCTCAACCAATGCCGAATATGACGAACTATATTGGAACCTGACCGGAAATTTCTGGGATATCCAGATAGATAAATTCAACGCCGACATAGTTTTCCCGGCGGGAATCGGTAAAAATAATTCGGAAACCGAAATTTACGGCGGGAAGCTGGGAGAAAAACAAAACCTATTAGCGGAGTCAGGCTGGCCGGCGGAAAATGTCTTTCGGGTAGCGTCTACCAAAACTATCAAGGAGAAGGAAGGGATAACCGCATCGATAACTTTTCCCAAGAACATCGTAACGCCGTATGTGCCTAGTTTTTGGGAACTTTACGGGGATTATTTTTGGTTTTTAATGCCATTAGCGGTCTTTATTTTTTGTTTTACGCTTTGGAACAAGCATGGAAAAGATCCAAAGATCGATAAAACCATAATTCCTGAATTCGAAATACCGGAAGACCAAAGCCCCTTGGAGATGGGAATGCTTTTAAGCAACGGGGGGTTTAACGACAAGTTGATAACCGCCTCGATCGTAGATTTGGCGGTAAAAAAATATTTAGTGATCGAAGAAATCGCTAAACCCGGAATATTAGCCAAACAGGATTTTTATCTGCAAAAGACCGATAAAGATACCGCCGGCCTGGGTGTCGCGGAAATAATAATCATCGAAAAGATATTTTCCAACGAACGGCGCGTCAAATTAAGCAGCCTCAACCAAAAATTCTATAAATATTTACCGCAAATAAAAAAGGAAGTAATAAAAAACTTAGAGCAAAAAGAATTAATCTTTGCCAGCGGATTGGTGGCTAAGAGCTGGCTTATAGGATTTTTTATTTTGTTTTCGTTTATTTTCTTCGTTGCCGTGGGTACCGGAATAATACCATTGATAATTTCGGCCATAATAAGCGGCGCGACAATATTAGGATTTGCGCTGGTTATGCCAAAACGCACACAAAAAGGCGCCGAGCTTAATTGGCGGATAAAGGGGTTTAGGCTTTATATGGAGACAGCCGAGAAATACCGCGCGCAGTTTTATGAAAAGGAATATATTTTTGAAAAATTCCTACCTTACGCGATCATGTTTGGCATGACCAAGCTTTGGATCAAGAAAATGGAAGAAATTTACGGAAAAGAATATTACCGTAATTACCATCCGGCATGGTATGCGGGCAGCTCAATTGGCAGTTTTGACGCAGACAGTTTTTCGGCGCACATGGCGGGCATTTCGTCGGGAATCGCCTCGAATGTCGGTACGTCCTCGGGCGCGCATGGCGGTGGCGGGGCCGGAGGAGGTGGCGGAGGAGGTGGCGGAGGAGGCTGGTAAAACCATTGGATTTCATGATATTATAATTTTATAGATCCTAGGGTGTTAAGTATGATTATCGAAAGAATATGAATTTAAGGCATCATAATCTAAATTTAATTTCAAAAAGCCGTCTTTAGGGCGGTTTTTTTGTCTTTTTTTCGGGATTTTAATTGTATTATTTAAATCAAGCGGGTATGGATTTAATCCAGGATCTAATCGATAAAGGTTACCTGCGAAATAAGCGGATCATTGCGGCGTTCAGGGCGGTCAAAAGGGCGGATTTTTTGCCGGCCAATATGCCGTTCCGGGAAAGGCTGGCCGAGCTGGACGAAGCATTGCCCATCGGATGCGGCCAGACGATCTCTCAACCAGCCGTAGTGGCATTCATGCTGGAACTGCTTGAGCCCATGCCCGGACAGAATATCTTGGATATCGGTTACGGATCGGGATGGACTACGGCATTGCTGGCGCACATTGCCACGCAAAAAGGTTCTCCGGGGAAGGTCACCGCGATCGAACGCATTGAAAAACTGGCGAAGATCGGCAAGAGCAACATCTCCCGATACGGATTTATCGACCGCAAGGCAGCTAGGTGCGTTAGCGGGGACGGTTTTTCGGGTTATCCCAAAAACGCCCCCTATGACCGGATCCTGGCCTCGGCCGCGGCAAATAAAATCCCGGATACCTGGAAACGGCAATTGAAAAACGGCGGGATCATGGTGGCGCCGCGAGGAACAGCGATCGTAAAGATAAAAAAAATTGGAGAATCCGAATTTATCGAAGAGCATTACGAAGGCTTTGTTTTCGTCCCTCTGGTCAAGGGCACGGATAAAATTAACAATAACAACAAAAAACATGAAGCTGGAACTCACGCAAAAAAACATTGAGGCGCTCGCCCTCGAAAATCTGGAACCGTGCGTTTCGATCTATATGCCGCTTTCCAAAACGATCCGGGGAAAGGCCAACGACAAGGTGCGCCTGGAAAATCTGTTAAAAGACGGGGCGCGAAAAATAATTGCCGGGGGCGCCGATAAAAGTTTTGCCCGCAAATTCGTGGAACCGGGATTTGCGCTGGCGCAAGACCATTTTTTCTGGAAAAACGACGCGAAAGGGCTGGCGGTTTTCATCGCGGCGCCGGATATCGTACGCTATTTTTGCCTGCCGCAAGAGGTTAAGGAATCGGTTTATGTCGGCAAGGGTTTTGATATCGCGCGGTTGCGCAAATCGCTGGAAAGCCGGCCTAATTTCTTTGTGCTGGCGGCCAGCAAAAATAAACTGGCGCTTTACCGGGCGCTCAACGGTAAAATAGAAAAATTGGATATCCGCGGACTACCAAAAGGGATAAAAGGCCTGTTACCCGACAAAACTTTTGAAAAAAATCTGCAAAGCCACGGCCGCGCGCCGCGCGGCAAGATGGTAATTATGCATGGCCAGGGCACCGGCAAAGAAACCGAAAAAACCATGATATTGAAATATTTCCAAACCGCCGATAGGGCATTGCGAAAAATGCTGGCCAATAAAACCGACCCATTGGTCTTTGCGGGCACAGAGAGCCTATTTACGGCATTCCGGCAGGCGAATACTTATCCACATCTTGCGACCGCCAGCCTTAAAGGAAATTTCGATAATGACTTGCCGGGTGAACTTTTCGATAAAGCCGCCGCGGTAATGAGGTTTGAAAGCTAGCTTGATATACAACAAAAAATCCCCCGATCGGGGGATTTTTTGTTGTAAAGTTTGATCAAGCAATCATTTTTATGCCAATCTCGGAAATTTTCGCACCGGCGTAAACCAAAAAAGTGGCAAATACCGACCAAGCGATCATATTCATCATTTTTTCCATTATGCCGGCCGGGAGGATATTGTTCAAAGCTTGGTTTACGGCATCCTGTACCTGTATTTGCGGATCAAATCCTCCTTGAATATTAAGATCCGAATTTATCACGCTTTGCCGCATTTCTTCAAGCTTTTTAAGTTGTTCGTCGAGGTTTCTCTGTTCTTCGATTTTTTTTGCTTCGTCGGTGATTTGGGCCTCCACCTTGGGAACGATCTGATCGAATTTGAACACGCGTGGGAATTCCTGCTTGCCGGTAAAATAGCTGTAGGTGGTGTTGATCGTGATCGCGATCAATATCAGCCCAACAGCGAGTACCAGCCATCCCGCGGTATTTTTGGCGTTAATTGCCATTATTTTGGCGGCACATTTTGGGCGCCGCAGTTAGAGGTTTTATTTTGATTCAAAGAAAGCTTTGTAGGCGAGATAGGCCGAATAAATGTCGGCCTTGGACGCGATCTCGAACGGCGCGTGCATGGACAACAACGGCACGCCCATATCAACGATATCCATATTCATACGGGCTAAATAAGCGGCCACAGTCATGCCGCCGCCGGCATCAACTTTTCCTAAATTGCCCGTTTGCCAGATGAGCGGTTCTTTATTAAAAATTGAGCGTAAATACCCCATGTACTCGGCGGTAGCTTCATTGGTTTCGTATTTGCCGCGATAGCCAGTATGTTTTTCGATCACTGCCCCCGCGCCGATCCGCGCGGTATTGTTGGCGTCAAACACATCCGCGTAATCCGGATCAAACCCAACCGTAACATCGGCGGAAATGGCTTTGGAAACAAATAGCGCATCCCGAAGCTTATTTTCGTTATGGGCGCCGGTTTCCAAGAAAATAAGCTCGCTGACAAAATCCAAAATATAATTCGAGTTTGCTCCGGTCGCGCTTTCGCTACCGGTTTCCTCTTTGTCGGTGAGCACCAATATTGAGGCATATTCGCCTACAACCCCGCCAATAACCGGTTTTAGAGCCGCATACGCGCACGCACGATCATCTTGGCCGTAGGCGGAAATCAAACTCCGGTCAAAACCAAGATCGCGCGCCGGGCCTTGGGGCACGATTTCCAAGTCCGCGGAAACGAAATCTTCTTCGATAATTCCGTATTTTTCATTTAATAGCTGAAGCAATCTTTTTTTAGTCGGATCTTTATCGTCTTTGTTTTTTGTACCTAGGCTTGCGACAACAATGTTCAAACTTTCAGCCGAAACCGCCTCATCGAGCTTTTTTTCGTATTGAGATTTAGCCAGGTGCGGCAAAATATCGGTGATCATAAAAATCGGATCCTTGGGGTCATCACCGATCGCAATTTCGACCTTCGAGCCGTCTTGTTTGGCGATTACACCATACATCGCCAGTGGCAATGCCGGCCATTGGTATTTTTTAATCCCGCCGTAATAGTGGGTTTTTAGAAAGGCCATGTGCTCACTTTCGAACAACGGCTTGATCTTAAGGTCGAGCCGGGGCGAATCGATATGCGCAAGGATCATGCGAACGCCTTCGGTTACCGGCCGCTTGCCGGGGCGGGCCAAAATTATCGCTTTGCCGCGATTTATCGAATATACCGGATAATCGAATTTGGAGGATTTGCTTTCGCCAATGTGTTCCAGTTTTTTAAATCCGGCCGCAACCGCGGCTTTCTCAACCTCTTTAACCGCTAAGCGCTCGGTTTTGGCGTTGTCCAAAAAAACTTTGTAGTCTTCGCAAAAATCGAATGCGGCCTTGGTAGTGGCGTCATCCCAAACATCGAACGCAAATTTCTTTTCAAATGCCAGATTTTGCTCATCTTTGCCGTTTTGTTCTTTTTTGTCCATAATAATTATGTTAGTATCAATTTCATCCTATTCTGAAATTAGCTTATTTTAAGTCAAAAGTAAATTTATGGTAAATACTGAAAAGATCGATAGCATACAAAAAAATATTACAGGAAGCGGCTTGGACGCAATGGTTATCACCAATCCGGCTAATATTTTTTATTTATTGGGCTTTAATGCTTTCGACGAGAATGAGCGGCCTTTTTTGATGGTAATCAATAAAAATGGCTATAGGTTGATTGTGCCGCGATTTTACCAAAACCGCCTCGACGGATTAGTTCCCGAAGAATCCATTGCCTACGTTGACCGGGAAAAATCAACATCGGAAACGTTAGCTTTCTGGATCGAAAATCAAAAAATGATCGGCTTTGAAAGGGAAGATATGTCCTTTGCCCGCTATGAAGTATTAAAAAATCTTTTACGGGGAAAAAAATTAAAACCGGTCTCGGGTTTGGTCGAGGAATTAAGAAAAATAAAATCAAGTGAGGAAATTTCAATAATAAAAAAAGCGGCGACCATTACCGACAACACTTTCGCCGAATTGGTAAAATTGATCAAACCGGGAATTACTGAATTAATATTAAAAAGAAAGGTCGTGGAAATTATGCAAGATTTGGGAGCGCAATCGTCCTCTTTTGATTCGGTCATTGCGGCCGGGCCGGGCGGGGCGGATCCGCACTATGAGGGGTCGAATCGTAGAATCAAAAATGGGGAAATGGTGGTGGTGGATATTGGCGCGCGCTACAAAAACTATGATGCTGACCTGACGCGGATGGTGTTTTTAGGAAAGGCGACAAAAAAATATCGCGATCTATATAATATTGTACTGGAAACCCAGCAGAAAGCGCTGGCCGAATGCGTGATCGGCGCGGCGCCCAAAACCATATACGAGAATTGCGTGGCAAATTTTGCCAAATATGGGCAAGACCAATATTTTACGCACGGATTGGGTCATGGCGTGGGTATCGACATCCATGAAGCGCCCAGCTTGAGCGCGCTGGGTACCGGTACCCTGCAAAACGGTATGGTATTCACGGTGGAGCCGGGACTTTACCATTTAGGTTGGGGCGGGATCCGTATTGAAGACTTGTGCGTGATGCGCAATAATAAATTGGAGATATTAAGCAAAGCTCCAAAAGATCTGATCGAGATCGACTGTTAAGAGCCTGATTTATGAAAAAAGCAATCATCATCGGAATTGCCGGGGCGGCAATTTTGGCCGGGATCGGAATTTACGAATCAAAAAAATCCATAAATGCGCCCGCCGACAACAAAAGCGTGGTTGACAATATAAAAGTGGTGGGGCCAGACCGGAACGCGACCACCACGGGGCCGGTGATCACTAATTTCGAAGAATGCATGGCGGCGGGTAAAGTTGTAGTAGGGGAAAAACCCAATCGGCGCTGCATCGTTAATGACGACTTGGCCTATATCGAGATCCAAACCTGCGAGGCGGCAGGCGGCGAAAAAATGAATTTTTTCGAGGCGCAAAAGGCGTTCGACGCCAGCCCATGCGGCCTTGAGGGTAGCGCCAAGGATAATTTCCAATGCGACAGCAAAACCGGAAGCTGGATCATTGGCATACAAACATATCGAAAAGATTGCGACCCGGTGTGCCGGATCGATGTTAAAACCGGCAAAGGGCAAGTGGATTGGCAGTGCAAGAACAAATAGAGCGACAAGCAAGAAAGCGAGAAAGCCAAAACAAACCAATAATTAGATATGAGGCGCGCGATAGCGCGTTTTTATGTTTTTAAGTGGGCATAAGCAATTGAAGTATTACGCGTACTTGACAAATTATTTTATTTTGTTTATAATTTTTATACTAGCAATGGAGGATTGAATTTGGCAGATAGACTTAAGGGCTTGCCAAAAATCGGCAAGGTAGGAATTGTATTTGCTGTGGGTATTGTTGTCTATATTCTGGCGTTGCTTGTATTCTCAGAGCCAGTATCGGAAGTCACAGTTACAACTTTTAGAGCGGCCGTTTGCGTTTTAAATTTAATGGCCGGGGCATACTGTGCCTTTTCCGTACTTAAATGGCAAGGGCTGATAGAACTGCTGCCCAATTGGATTTGGGGTTTGAGTGTCGGTTCGCTCGTTATTTTGCTCTACGATAGATTGGCGCAGACCAGCATGGTAGTAACAACCGCCTTTAGCTCAGAACACAACACAATTGCAGTATTGGGAGGTTTGTTATTTATGGCAATTACCTGGATAATCCTATCGGGGAAAACCGACCAATAATGTATCTCATGAAGATGCCGGGCTCGCGCAATGCGCGATTTTATTGCCCGGTCTGATTTTTTATACAAACGCGGTTGGTGCTATAATGCGGATATAATTACGATAAAAATCGGCCGTATGGAATTTAATGGTTCCGGACAACAGAATATTTTTGAAGCAAAGCCGCTTACGGTCAAGCAATTTATCGATAAAGTTAACGCGGTTTTGCGGCCCATGGCAGTAAAGATCGTTGGCGAAGTAAGCGAAGCCAAACCCGGGCCCACGGGCCACATGTATTTTACGTTAAAAGACGAGAATGGGGCGGCGCTGATCCCGTGCGCACTTTGGAAATCGCGTTATGATCTTTTTGGGATTCAGCTAAAACCAGGAATGAAAATCGTGGCCGCGGGCCGGGCCGAAGTTTACGCTCCCAGCGGCCGGCTGTCGTTTATTTGCGACGCCATTGAGCTGGCCGGCGAGGGCGCGCTTAAAGCGGCTTATGACAAGCTATTGAAAAAACTCGAGGGTGAAGGATTGTTTGCGCCGGAGAGAAAACGAGCCATTCCTAAATTCGCGCGGCGAATCGGGATAATCACCGCCAAGCAAGGCGCGGTGATCCATGATTTTTTGAACAATATCGGCAAATTCGGATTTTCGATCGAATTCATCGATTCTCGCGTTGAAGGCCAGCTGGCCGTAGAAGACCTGCTACGGTCGATCAAAACGTTTAAAAAAAGGGAGATCGATGTTTTGGTGGTGATGCGCGGCGGCGGCTCGCTGGAAGCAATGATGGCGTTCAACAACGAAACCATTGTGCGCGAGATCGCGGCTTTCCCGGTACCGGTGATCGCGGCGATCGGGCATGATAAAGACGTGCCGCTGGCCGCAATGGCCGCCGACGCGATGTGCTCGACACCCACGGCCGCGGCTAATCTGCTCACCCAATCGTGGCAAGAGATATTTAAAGCTTTGGACCGCCACGAAACCGCGATTATTGGCAGCTATCGCAACCAGCTGGCGATGGCGCAGGCGCGGGTGCGGCAATATTCAGGAGTATTGGCCAATTTCAAATTTATTTTGCAGGACGTGAACCGGCGCATTGATAATTTGCGCGCCAATTCGCTACTGGGACTGAAAAACAGCTTACTGGCGGCGGGTAAGCAAATCGAATATCTGCAAAAAATGATAGAATCACATAACCCCGAGCGGCAACTTAAGCTGGGCTATTCGATCACTAAATCCAACGGAAAGATATTACGAAGCGCCAATGAAGCCGGCGTCGGGGACCAAATCGATATCATGCTTTGCGACGGGGAGATCGCGTCGGAAGTTAAAAATAAAAAAATATATGGAAAATAAAAAGAAAAGCGACAGTCTTAGCGCCAATTTAAAACAATTACAAGAAATTTCGGACTGGTTTTCGAGCCAAAAAGAGCTGGATATTGAGGCCGGCATCGAGAAAGTAAAAGCGGCAGCCGAATTGATCAAAGCCAGCCGCGAAAAACTTAATAAACTGGAAAACGAATTCAAGGAAATCGAAAAGGAATTCGCCGGCGATCAAGATCCGGAAGAAATGGCCTGATTTGACATTCTGGCCGATAATCGTTTATTTTGGAATTAGAAGCTTCCCAACGAAATAACAGAGCGCGGAAGCTTTTATTGTATATGGAGCAAGAATATGTTCGGAAAATGGCTAAAAAGAATGAGAGCGGCAAACAGATCGAGAACTATTAGCAATACAAGCGTGAACAACCTGAGTCCGGTATATGGCGACCCACCCATCCAGGAATGGTGGCGATGAGCGAACATAAAGATGATAACTTCGTCTTGAGGTTATTTGCCTGGCTTTTGGATGGAATATGGCGTTGCAGCCAAAATGACCGTGTTCTGGCAATCGTATTGTTAGTCGCGTTAATGGTGATCATTGCCTTGCTTGCGCGCGCATAGGATGGCGACCCTTCGTCTTTTCCAGCTTTTGACCGGCTGGAGCTCTTTTTTATCGGATGGTGGCGCCTTCGGCGATCGCAGCATCGACGCGGAGAGGAAAATGATTGGTATCGTCGCCGGCCACCAGCATCATGCCCTGACTGGTGCCTTCGCCCAGCTTGCGCTCGGCCAGATTTACGATAAAAACATACTTATTACCGATGAGGTCGGCAAAATTGACGAATTTGCGGATGCCAGCAAAAATAGTTTTTTGGCCGATCTCGGCGCCAAAATCGATCTTCATTTCGATGAGCTTATTGCTCCACGCCGGCTCGGAGGCCTCCAAGACCTTGCCCACGCGCAAGTCCAATTTCTCAAAATCAGAATATTCGATGATGGTTTTCATAGTTTTTAAATTAAGTGTTTGTATAATTGAAGAATATTAACACAAAATTTCGTTTATGGAAAAAACATATAATTTACCCGAATTGCCGTATGCCTATAGCGCGCTGGCGCCATACATTTCCGAAGAACAGCTAAAAATCCACCACCAAAAACACCACCAGGCATACGTTAACGGAGCAAACGCGCTATCGCAAGCCTTAGCCCAGGCGCGGCAAGCCAATACCGGCTATGATTCCAAGGCGGTGGCAAAGGAACTTTCATTCCAGATCGGAGGCCATATCCTGCACTCGCTTTTTTGGGGCAATTTAAAGCCGGCCGGGCCGGACGCCAAGAACGAGCCAGTGGGAGCTTTAGGCCAGGCGATCGCGGCGCAATTTGGCAGTTTTGCCCGTTTAGTGCAAGAATTTTCACAATTGGCCGCAACTACCGAGGGTAGCGGCTGGGCAATTGCGGCATTATGCCCCTATACAAAGAACTTGGTCCTCCTGCAAATCGAAAAACACAATACTAATCTTATTCCGTCATATCCTATCCTGCTGGTAATGGATGTTTTTGAGCACGCATATTATCTGGATTATAAAAATGAGCGCGCAAAATTCATCGCGGCCTGTTGGAATATTGTAAACTGGGATGAAGTGAGCCGGCGTTATTCCGAGGCGATCAGTCGTTTTTAGGCACATTGGGTAAAAATGGACTAATCGTGATCTTTGGTGTACATTAAATGTTGTAATTCGTCGGCAAACACATCGATATGAAATATTTTGATTTTATCGGAAAAGATAACAGCGACCGGAGCGGAAGGAAATTTAGGCTTTTTTTGGTAGCGATCCTGCTTTTGACAAGTTTTTCGGTTGGCATCGTCGCGGGAAGGAGCAGCAACACGCCGTTGCCGCCCGAGGATGCCGACTTGTCGCGGTTCTGGGAAACATGGTACGCGCTGGAAAAAAGATATGTCGATAAGGAAAAGATCAACCACGAAAAGATGATCTATGGGGCGATCGCGGGCATGGTAAGCGCGGTGGGCGATCCGTATACGTCATTTTTCGATCCCAACGAAACCAAAAAATTCATGGAAGATACCTCCGGTTCGTTCCAGGGGGTGGGTATGGAAATCGGCATCAAGCAGGGACAGCTGCAAGTCATCACGCCATTAGAAAACTCGCCGGCAAAAAAGGCTGGGATCCGCGCCGGTGATTTTATAGTTAAAATTGACGGGAAGACAGCGTCAAACATGACCACTGATGAGGCGGTGGACATTATCCGCGGCGAAAAGGGCACCAAAGTGGTGCTTACGATGTACCGCGAAGAATGGAAGGAAACCAAGGATTTTGAGATTACCCGGGCAGTAATCGAGGTTCCGTCGCTAAAATGGGAATTGCGCGAGGGCGATATTGCTTATATCCAACTTTACCAGTTCACCGAAAAAGCCAGCAGTGATTTTAAGAAGGCGGCATTCGAGATCATAAACAGCCCGGCCAAGCGGATCGTGATCGATGTGCGCAACAACCCCGGCGGATACCTTTCAGTTGCACAGGATATTTCTGGGTGGTTCCTGAAAAAAGGCGATGTGGTAACGCATGAAGATTCGGGCGATGGACGGGATAAGATCGATTACCTTTCAGAAGGGCCGTCGTTGCTTTCAAAATATCCAACCGTAGTGCTTATTAACGAGGGGTCGGCATCGGCGTCGGAAATTTTGGCAGGCGCGTTGCGCGACAATCGACAGGTACAGCTCGTGGGAGAGAAATCATTCGGCAAGGGATCGGTGCAGCAGCTGGTGCCATTCGATGACGGATCTTCATTGAAAGTAACGATCGCGTTATGGCTCACTCCAAAAGGAAGCCAAATAAGCGAAAAAGGATTGGAACCAGATGTCGAAATAAAAAACACCATTGAGGACGAGGAAAATAAAAAAGACCCGCAATTAGATAAGGCTATTGAAATCGTTAAAGGTTTAAGGTAAAATAACAAATTGAAACATTTAAAAAATATAACCATAAATTCGATTATCTTAATTCGATAACAACCGTAAGACCAATGGTTATATGATGCAAATATGAAGGTAATTTTATTGCAAAACGTGGATAAGGTCGGAAAAAAATTCGAAGTCAAGAATGTTGCCGATGGCTTTGCCAAAAATCATTTAATCCCCAAGAAATTGGCACAGATCGCGACAAAAAATGCGCTTGTCTGGGCTGAAACACAAAGGGAGATCGCGGCCAAGGTAACCGAAAAAGAACTGCAGGAGATGCAGGCAAAGGCTTCGGCTTTGGACGGGCAGGAAATCGAAATGCCGGTCAGGGTGGGGGACCAAAACCAGCTTTTCGAATCAATTACCGCCCAAAAGATCGCCGACCGGCTAAAGGAAGCGGGCTTTGAGATCGATAAAAAGCAGATCGAACTTAAGGATCCGATAAAGGAACTGGGCGATTACTCGTTGAAGATAAACTTCCCGCACAATCTCGAAGCCGAAATCAAGTTGTCGATAGTTGCCGAGTAACGGCAATAAAATCCCCGCCCCGAAGGCGGGGCTTTCGCTGAAAAATCATCGTCCCGCGATCGCCGGATCACTAAATCAAAAGGCGCGATAAATTATATCTCCCAATTGCGCCGTTAGTGGCCCCGCGGTTGCGCGACCAAATGTTGTATGGTCAAATATATTTTTGTTGCCGGAGGCGTAATGTCATCCATCGGCAAAGGCGTTACCACCGCCTCGATCGGAAAAATTTTAAAAAGCAAGGGATTTAGGGTAACCGCGGTAAAATTCGATCCTTATATCAATGTGGACGCGGGAACCATGAACCCGGTGGAGCACGGCGAGGTTTTTGTGACCGACGACGGCACCGAATGCGACCAGGACGTGGGCAATTACGAGAGATTCCTGGACCAGGATTTGAGCACGGCGAATTACGCGACGACCGGCAAGGTATATTCATCGGTGATCCAGCGGGAACGCAATCTTGAATATAATGGAAAATGCGTGGAAGTGGTGCCCGACATTCCCAACGAAGTCATCCGGCGGATCGACGAGGCGGCGAAAGTTTCCAAGGCGCAATTTGTTTTGATCGAGATCGGCGGCACGGTGGGCGAATACCAGAACATGCTCTTTTTGGAAGCGGCGCGGATGCTAAAACTTAAATATCCGAAAAACGTCCTTTTTGTGCTGGTGGGTTATCTGCCGGTACCGGCCATGGTCGGGGAAATGAAAACAAAACCAGTACAAAGCGCCGCCAAGCAATTGAACGCGGCCGGCATCCAGCCGGATTTCATCATCGGCCGCTCAACGCAACCCTTAGACGAACCGCGAAAGCAAAAAATATCAATTTTCTGCAACGTCGACCCAAAGGATGTAATTTCCGCGCCCGATGCCGCAACGATCTATGAAGTGCCGCTAAGTTTTGCCAATGAACACATGGGCGAGCGCATCCTGCAGAAATTCCATATGAAGCCGGCCAAACGAAACCTTACCGACTGGCAAAAGTTCGTCGACACCATAAAGACCGTCGACAAGCCGGTGAAAATCGGGATCGTGGGCAAATATTTCGAATCGGGAAAATTCACCTTGATGGATTCATATATTTCCGTGATCGAATCAGTGAAGCACGCCGCGTGGTTTTTTAACCGCAAACCGGAAATAACCTGGCTTTCGGCGGAGAGTTACGAAAAAGATATTAAGAATTTGGCCGAGATCAAGCAATATGACGGAATAATCATTCCCGGGGGATTCGGCAACCGGGGCATCGAGGGAAAAATCAAGGCGATCGAATATTGCCGCAAAAATGAAATTCCGTTTTTGGGCTTGTGCTTGGGAATGCAACTGGCAACGATCGAATACGCGCGCAATGTTTGCGGGCTTCTGAAGGCGACCTCAACCGAATTCGATCCGAAAACGGTGCAGCCGGTGATCGATACCATGTCAGAACAGAAGGCGCTGATCAAGGAAAAACGCTTAGGGGGTACGATGCGCCTGGGTGCCTATAATTGCGAGCTAAAGGAGGGCTCAAAAGCATATCTGGCATATGGAAAAACCAAATTAATCTCCGAAAGGCACCGCCACCGTTACGAATTGAATAATGAATACCGCAAGATGCTCGAAGAGAACGGCCTAGTAGTATCGGGAACAAATCCTGAGCGCGACTTGGCGGAAATCGTGGAATTGCCCGACCACCCATTCTTTATGGCCAGCCAATTCCATCCCGAATTCAAATCACGGCCGCAAAAACCGCATCCGCTTTTCCGCGAACTGGTGCGTGCCGGCATTGGCAAAAACAAATAAGGACCAGCTCCACAAATATAGACAAAACAAAATCCCGCTAATCGCGGGATGTTGTTTTTATTTATAATTTCAGGCTTATTTTTTTACCGGCACAACTTCGGCCACCTTGGCCAGGCGCTGAGTACCATTAAAGCACTTCTTGCGGGTCTGGCGGTAAGCCACCACGCCTTCGGCGACAGAATAAAGGGTATCATCGCTACCCACGCGCACATTTTTTCCGGCCAGGATCGCGGTGCCGCGCTGCCGCACAATGACGCTACCCACCTTTACGGGCTGACCCGCGTAAACCTTAACTCCCAGATATTTGGGGCGAGGATCGCGACCAAGTTTTGTACCGCCGGTATTTTTTGTCTTTGACATAGGATCATTTAATCATTTGATCATGCAAGCATTTAATCATAAATACATTAAATTGCCCAATGATGAAATGCAAAATTATAATATTAACGAGGAAATAATACCAAAAATACCGTTTTTTGTCCAGCCTTTGCGGTTTTAGTACGATTATATTAAAAATACGAGGATTTACCAAGATAATAGCAAATCCTCAAGCAGGGAGCGAGGTTCTTATTCTGAGCCTGGCTTATGCAAGGTCTCAATTAACCTTTTAGGAACCAAATCTTTGATTCAACTCTACTGCACCATTCTATTAGTCATTTCATTTACGATTTTCTTGGTTACCGCCAGGGCTTTTTTGGGGTCAACGTTTGCCCTTTTCGCTAATTTACCGATTTCCCTCGGCAGTCCAAGAGAAACTGTGATACCGTGCTCTAGCAGGTATTCGACAAATAGCTGGTAAGCTATCCTACCCTCTTCTTCTTCGGTTAATTGGGGTTCCATAGGCTAGTCACCTCCTTTTATTTTCGCGCCATTATGGCGCTATGCCTTATAATAAATATCATTTTATAATTTTTGTCAAGTTTTAATTATCGCGCTATGATGATTTATATGAAAATCGCAATCATCGGCGCCGGGGCTTGCGGCCTGTACCTGGCTAAAAATTTAGCCCGCCAAAAAAACCAAATCACAGTCTTCGAAAAAAGAAGAACTATCGGCAAGGCTTGTTGTTCGGGTTTGTTTTCGGCAAGGCTTTTCAATTTTGTACCCGAAGCCGCGGCCCTGACAACCAACAGGATAAATTCGGCAGTTATTAATTTTGGAAAAAAACAGGTTAAGCTGCGTTTTGGGCAGCCGTTTTTTGTGATCGAGCACGCGCAACTGGATTTATTGCTGGCCGCGCTGGCCACCAGGACTGGGGCAAATATTAGGGTGGGGCAGGCAATCGATAGCGGCAAAATAGATATCATCCACCAGGAATACGATCGCGTGATCGGCTGTGACGGCGCACTGTCGGCGGTAAGGCAGTATTTGAAATTACCGCATCCAGGATTCATGCTAGGCATCCAGGGATTTGAAAAAAAACATGACCATTCGGATTTCGTTGAAACCTGGGCGACAAAAGATGGTTTTTTATGGAAAATACCGAGAGGAGAAGATATCGAATGGGGAATCATGGAAAAAACGGAGCTTGCCCGGCGGTTATTCGATGATTTTGTCGCCAAAAGGAATCTGGAAATTGAAAACTTAAAGTCGGCGATCATTCCGCAAGGGCTGGTTATTCCAAAAAACGAGCGGATAACCCTCTGCGGCGACGCTTCGGGGCTTACCAAGCCTTGGTCGGGCGGGGGCGTGGTCTGGAATTTGACACAAGCCGACATTCTCTTGAAAAATTTTCCAAATTTCCTACAATACAGGAAAGATGCTTTGCGTTTTTTTAGTTTAAGGGTAGTATTGGGAAAATTCGCCAAAAGCGCCGCTTACGCGGCCGGATACAAATTGCCGTGGTTGCTGCCCGGCAATTTCCAGCTTGACGGAGACTTCTTGGTCTTGAAAAAATGACCGCAACCGATAAAAAAACCACCTTACCCAAACATGCGGGACTGATCACCGATGGCAACCGCCGCTGGGCAAAGGAGCATGGCTTACCATCACTGGAGGGGCACCGCCAGGGTTTTTTGGCAGGCCAAAAGGTTATCGAACATGCCTATAAATTAGGAATAAAGCAATTTACCGCTTGGGCATTTTCTACCGAAAATTGGGACCGATCTAAAGAAGAGATAAATTATCTAATGAAGCTTTTCGAGCATTGGTTGAGCGAATTTTTCCGCCGGTCCGAAAATAAGAACATAAAATTCCGCGCCGTGGGCCAGATTTGGCGGCTGCCAAAATCGCTGCAAAAGGCTATCTTAGCCGCCGAGGATAAAACAAAAGAAATGGACGGAATGGTATTAAATTTGGCGCTGAGCTATGGCGGCCGCGATGAAATCGTCCAGGGAATCAAGAAAATCGTTGAAAAGGACATTAAACCGCAAGATATCACAGAGAACACCGTTTCAAAGAATCTTTGGCTGCCCGACGCGGATCTAATCATTCGTACCGGCGGCGAGCAGCGGCTTTCGGGATTTTTAGCCTGGCAGTCGACCTATGCCGAGCTTTTTTTTACGGATAAACATCTCCCGGATTTCACTCCCGATGATTTCGATAATATTCTTGCCCAATACGCGCAGCGTGAAAGGCGGTTTGGCAAGTAAACCATTCCCATGCAGGCCCCAACAATCATAAAAATCGCCGGCTCGGTAATCACCGACAAAAAAAGCGGCCATCCTAAGATAGACCGGCATAACATGCGCCTGATAGCAAAAATATTAAAGGGTTACCAGATGCCCTATGTTTTAGTGCATGGCGCCGGTTCATTCGGGCATCCGCTGGCAAAAAAAACCGGGGTCGATAAAACCGTCATCAGCCAAGAACAGTTACTGGCGTTCGCGCGCATCCAGGAACTGCAAAACCGTCTTAACCATATTTTTTGCGATATCATGATCAAAGGAGGAATTCCGGCGTTTCCGGCACAGGCTTCCAGCTATGCGGTGCTGGAGCGCGGCCGGTTGGTAAAAATGGAAACCGAAGCGATCGCGGGCCTGTTAAGATTAAGAATGGTGCCGGTCAGTTACGGGGTGCCAGCTTATGACTGCACTTACGGTTCGGCAGTATTGTCCAGCGACCAAATTGCTCCCTGGCTGGCGAGACGGTTGAACGCGCGGCGCCTGATCGAGGTCTGCGATGTGGGAGGAATATATACGGATGACCCTTCAGCCAACAAAAACGCTGAAATAATTTCGAGGATCAATTTGGATAATTATACCGAAATTGAGAAGTATCTTTCGGGCAGCTCGGCGCCGGCCGACGTGACTGGTGGTATGCGCCAGAATTATTTTGAAACTTTGGAGGCGGCTAAGGCCGGCATTGTGTGCCAGATAACTCATTTTAAGTCACTGAGGGACGCGCTGAACGGAAAACCGGTCGGCACGGTAATCGACCTAAACAGCTAGACGAAATAAAATGAACAGCAAAATTACCGTTTCCGCACCGGGAAAATTAATGTTGATGGGCGAGCACGCCGTTGTTTACGGGCGCCCATGCCTGGTAACGGCATTGGGGCAAAGAGTTAAATTAACCGCGCAAAAACTTAATCAACCAATATTCGAATTGGACGCACCCGACTTAAATATCAGGCACTACAAAAAAGATGTTTCGCGCTTGGCGGTCGGCGAGATGCCCAGAGAAGCAAGGTTTGCCGAAACCGCGGCCGCTAATTTTTTCTTCCAGTACCCGGCGCGCGGCGGCATCAAGCTAGAGTCATTTTCTGAAATACCTTCTAATGTGGGCCTAGGGTCTTCTTCGGCAATAATTGTTTGCGTCATTAAGGCGCTTTCCGAGGTGTTCGGGCCAAAACTTACCCAAAGGCAAATCTTTGACTTGGCATATAAAACAATCCTTGATGTCCAAAGGGGCGGGTCGGGGTTCGATGCGGCGGCCGCAATATGGGGCGGCACTCTTTATTTCGTTACTGGCGGCGCCACGATAGAGCGGGTGAGCGATTCCTTGCCGCTTATTGTCGGGTGGAGCGGCACAAAGGGGGATACTGCCGCCCTGATCCGGCAGGTTGCTGATAAAGCAAAGGAGTATCCGGAAATTATCAATAATATTTTCGACCAAATAGAGAAGATCGTTGAATCCGGTAAAAGCGCGCTTATCGAAAAAGACTGGAAAACCCTCGGCAGCTTGATGAACTTCAACCAGGGGTATTTGGTTTCGCTGGGGGTGAGCACAAAAAAACTTTCCGAAATGGTAAACGCCGCGGCCGATGCGGGAGCATGGGGTGCTAAGATCTCCGGGGCGGGCGGCGGCGATTGCATGATCGCGTTATCGCCCGAAAACAAAAAAATGGCAATCAAGGCCGCGATCGAGAAAGCTGGCGGGCAAATTGTCCCGGTAAATACCGACGCGCCAGGATTGAGGATAGAAGCGGAAAGCAGACTTGCTACCAGCCGCCAAAATACCGCTATCAACCAAAGGTAAAAAAATATGAAATCATCCGCGATCGCGTGCGCCAATATCGCTTTCATAAAATATTGGGGCAAAGCCGATGAGATACTGCGGCTTCCCGCAAATTCCAGCGTTTCAATGAACCTGGATTCTTTGTATACGACCACTACCGTCGACTTTAATGACAGCCTCATAAATGACGAGATCTTAATGGACGGCGCGGCCATTCATATTGTCGATAACCGGATTTCCCAGCATTTGGACCGGATACGCGCCTTAGCCGGCATCAAAACAAAAGCCAAGGTGGCAACAATAAATAATTTTCCCGAGGCATGCGGCCTGGCCTCATCAGCATCGGGTTTTGCTGCGCTTACGCTAGCCGCCGCGGCCGCCGCCGGATCAAACCTGACCGAAAGAGAGCTTTCGATCATGGCGCGCCTCGGTTCCGGATCGGCATGCCGCTCAATACCCGCCGGATTTGTAGAATGGGAGAAAGGAACTTCAAGCGAAACCAGCTACGCGACCTCAATTTTTAATGAGAGACATTGGGAAATTGCCGATGTGGTGGCGATAATTACCCGCGAAGCCAAAAGTATTGGCTCCACCAGCGGGCAAAAAGCCGCCCATACCAGCCCGTTTTTCCCAACCCGTTTAGTTAATATCGACAGCAAGATCAAACAAATTAAAAAATATATTTCAGGAAAAAATTTTACCGCGTTTGGCGAATTGATCGAATCAGAGGCGCTGGAATTGCATGCGATCGCGCTGACATCAAAACCCGCATTGGTTTATTGGCATCCGCAAACATTGCAACTTATAAGAGTGATCCATGCCTGGCGGAAACAAGGGCTCGAAGCTTATTTTACGATCGATGCCGGACCCAATGTCCATATTATCGCGCAAGATTTTAACATAGAAACCGTGGTGACCGAGATAAAAAAAACCGAGGGCATCATGGAGGTAATCGTTAACCGGCCAGGAAAGGGCGCGCGATTGACCGATAACCATTTATTTTAATTTTTTTGGTTCTTTTTTTAAAATCACATGGCAATCGGATCAGCCAATGGCAAAACAATCATTTTGGGTGAACATTTCTCGGTATACGGAAGTAAGGTTATCGGTTTTGGGATCGCAAAAAAAATCGACGTCGAAATTTGCAAATCACCGGAAATGGATTTTGAATTTGTGGCCGATGAAAAAGTTAAAAAATCGGTTGAAATTATAAAAGAAAACCTTGGCATCGGCAATTTCCGGGTTCGAATCGTTAATTCGGAAATCAATATCGGCTCCGGATTGGGATCGAGCGCATCGTTGATGGTGGCGATCATTAGGGCGGCAAATATTGAATTCGGCCTTAATTTAGATAACGCCCGAATAAATACCACTGCCCATAAGGCGGAAAAAATTTTCCATGGCACGCCGACGGGTATAGACAATACATTAGCAACATATGGCGGGGCAGTAATTTTGCAAAAAACCACTGATGGCCCGGTGGTCGAGCGGCCGGTAATAAAAAAACCACTCCATATCGTGCTAGTAGATACCGGCATTAAAAAAGACACTTTAAGGATGGTACAACTAGTCAAAGATTTTAAGGATCGAAACGAAGCAATTTTTTTAACATTGCTCGACCAGGCATCGGCGCTGGCCAACGAGGCGATCAATAATATTAAAAATGGCGAAAACGCGAAATTAGGACCGCTTATGGATGAGAACCAGGAATTATTGGCCGCCATCGGAGTTTCGCATCCGGAGATCGACCGAGTCATCGGGATCGCGCGCGAGAGCGGCGCCTTGGGCGCAAAATTAGTCGGGGCCGGCGGCGGCGGGTTTTGCGCGGCGCTAGCAAGCGATGAATCAGCGGCAAAGATGATCATAAATAAATTAGGTGCGCGATATTATTGTTTTTACAATTTGATAAAATGACGGGCAACCGCTTGGCGGTCAGCTTTGCAACAAATACACGCCGCGGAAGCACGTAAAAATTATGAAAATAGTCAGAAAAAGCCAAAGCGTAAAATTCGATCATGGCCGAACTTGCACCGCCATTGAATACCCGCTGGAAGACAAGGATATCAACGTGGCAATAATCGAGCTGCGGGGACGGTATCCGCAAACAGGATTCGCGTTAAACGAAATTTCCAAGGAAACGGCGTACGTGGTGTCCGGATCGGGGCTGGTGGTAGTCGAGGGCAAGGAATCGCCGGTGAGCGAAGGAGATGTAATAATGATAATGCCCGGAGAAAAATTCTACTGGGAAGGAAAAATGGCCCTGGTAATGCCTTGTACGCCGGCATGGAATCCCGAACAATACAAATCGATCGAATAATAACGCAACAATAACGGAAGCCGGCAGCGCAAGGCCGGTTTTTTTGTTTGACAATGGTAATAATTGGAACTATAAATTAGCCAGGGTGATGATAATACATGCAAAAAGGACGCGCAGCTCTTTATATTGTGTCGGTATTGATTATCGGCACATGCGGAATATTGCTGTATGATACTTCATTACAGCAACACGGCATCGAAGTGACGGTTGTGGACAGATGGGATGGTCCCGGTGGTTACGAGGCGTTCAGCGACAAAAACAACAACACATATTTGATCAAAGACAGCCGCTGGTGGCTGGGGATAACCGACTCCTTGAGCCGTACCAATATTGTCCAAGTAGGCAGAACCTATCGTATGGATACTTTGGGCGGCCGCTTGGATTGGTGGATATTTAGACCCAATCCATACGACATCACCGAAATATAGTTGGCACCATCCAACTTTTTGCATTTTATGATACAAATTGGCCGTTAAATGGAAACCATAATTTTAAAAGATTGAAATCGGAAGTGAAATGCCCTATTTTAAAGTATATCGAACGATAAATTAGCCGCATGAAAATCATTTTTATCCAGCCCGCCGTTGGCAAAAAAGAAGGGCAAAATTATTTGCGCAGCTGGCAAATGGAATCATTATGCATCGCGCAACTGGCGTCTTTGACGCCGCCGGAGATCGAGAGGGTATTTTTCGACGAGCGGATGGAAGAAATCGATTTTGGGATGAAAGCCGACGCGGTGGCAATAACCGTTGATACTTTTTCGGCAAAACGGGCCTACCAGATCGCCGAAATTTACCAAAAAAATGGGGTAACAGTGATCATGGGCGGCAAACATGCGACGCTTTGCACCGATGAAGTTAGCGACCATGCCGATATTACCGTTGCGGGTGAAGCCGAAGATATCTGGAAGAATATTTTAAACGATGTCCGCTTCGGAAAGGCCAAAAAAGTTTACCGGGCACCGGGCAGGGCGGATCTAGCAGGCATCCGCCCCGACAGGTCGATATACGGATCAAAAAAATACTTGCCGATATCATTAGTCGAGTCTACTCGCGGCTGCGTCTTTAACTGCGATTTTTGCGCCGTCACCGCATTCTACAAACAGACTTTCCGGGTGCGGCCGGTCGATGAAGTGATCGCGGAGGTAAAAAGCCTGAAGCATAAAGCAGTTTTTTTTGTCGATGATAATATCGGCGCGGATCGCGAACATTTCCGTGAACTTTTAACCAAGCTTATCCCGCTAAGGATAAAGTGGTTCAGCCAGATAAGTATCGACATTATGCAGGACGACCAGATACTGGAGTTAATGCGGAAAAGCGGCTGCCTGGGGGTGCTGATCGGATTCGAATCCATAGACCGCCAGAATCTGGAACAAATGAAAAAAGACTCCACCCGGACGATCGCCGATTATAGCCTTGTTTTGCCAAAAATTCGGAAGGCCGGGATCGCGGTTTACGCCACCTTCGTATTCGGCTACGATAACGACAATAACGACTTAATCGACCGCACGCTGAAGTTCGCGATCGACCAGAAATTTATTTTTGCCGCATTCATCCCCCTTATTCCGTATCCGGGAACACCCCTTTACGAAAAGCTAAGGAAAGACGGCCGCTTACCGGAGGAAAAATGGTGGCTGGATAATAACCGCTATTGCGACGTGGCGTTCACGCCCCGCTCCATGACGGCGGCGCATCTCTCGCAAAAATGCCTTGAAGAACGGCAAAAATTCTATTCGGCGAGATCGATCATAAGAAGAATTGAATTTTCCGCTAATTGCCGCAACCTTTATTCGGCGATGGTTTTTTTGATGTTCAATCTAATATTTCGCAAGGAAGCAACCCAGAGGGAAAAAATGCCGCTTGGTTTTGCCAATAAGAAATGATCACATATTCTTTAGCTACCCAAAAAGACAATGAAGACTGCGGCAAGCTGTTGCGCCAAGTCGCGGTTCAGGGACAGATCGAGCTTTATTTCAAGCGCGACCCGGATTATTTTGAGTCGCTTTCGCGCCAGTACGACCGCCACTTCACAATGATCGCACGCGACAAGGGAGTGATTGTTGGAATGATCACCTACGCCACACACAAAGTATTCATAAGCGGCGGAATTTTCGCCGCCGGCCATATAAGCAACTTAAGGGTCAGGCCGGATTGGCGCAATAAAGGTATTGTTAAAAACGGCGCGGATCTTTTTTATAAAACCGCGGCTGAATTTTCCCCGGAGGTAACCTATATTACGGTTCCGGTGGGCAATCGCGCCGGGATCGGCCTAAATACGTCAAAAAAAACATACGTGCCGGAGTTTAAAGAAGTCGGGCAAATCACTACTCACATCATCCCGGTCAAAAAACGCGCACAACCAATTTTTTGTACGATCGATTGTGTCGCGGCCGAATCGGGGAGCGATATTTGCGAGTTTGTAAATAATTTATTGAAGCGGCATGATTTAAGCGCGGTTTGCGACCTAAAAAAATTAAAAAATGCCAATTTATACACCGCACGACAAGGCAACAATATTATCGGCGCGATTTGCGCCTGGGACCAATCGGATTTCCGGCAAATTGCAGTGGCCAAATACGGAGCAGTGATGAAAATGGTAAATGCGGCAAATAGCCTTTGGGCGGGGGCCGGTTTAGGAAAAGCAATGCCTAAACCTGGGCAAAACGTTGGAGTTATGTATATGAGCTATGCGGCAATCGGGAGCGGCGGGGGCCAGACATTGCGCGCGCTCTTATCGAAAATTTCCAACGATTTGGCTGGTTCTAATTGTCAATACCTTATAATCGGATTGCGTACCGCCGACCCGGCAAATTTTGAATTAAGAAAAATGGGGAGCATCCATTACCATAGCTTGCTGCTGGCGGCATTTCGCGACAGTTCACGATACAAAAAAATCAACCTTGATAATTTTAATCCCGACTTGTCATTTTTATGAATAAAAATTATTTACTGCACGGACAAATGGTAAAAGTAAGAGATCTTGGCAACGATGATATCGGGCGCATGATCGAATTGTTTAAAATTTATTTTGCCAACATAAAAGATGAAAAATTTTTAAAAGACCTTTACACAAAGGACTGCGTGCTTTTATTAAAGGATGCGCACGAAACCATACAGGGATTTACAACGATCAAATTTTTAAAAGTAAATATCGAAAGCAAGTCAATCCGGGCGATTTTTTCGGGCAACACCATCATCGCCAAGGATTTCTGGGGAAAAAGCGATATGCCGCGCGTTTGGATGCAGTGCATGCTGGCAGAAAAAGGAAAAAATCTCGACCAGCCGTTATACTGGTTCTTGATCTGTTCGGGTTATAAAACCTACAAAATGCTGCCTAATTATTTTCGTGAATTTTGGCCGCGGTACGACCGCCCCATGCCGCCCGAAATCAAGAAGACGATCGATTTTCTGGCAGCCTCGATGTTTGGCAGCGATTATGACCGAAAGACCGGAATTATCCGATTTTCCGACACTCAAGAACGGCTGCGGGGCGAGTATTCCAAAATTTCTGAGGCATTACTTACCGATCCGCATATAAATTTTTTTGCGCAGGCTAACCCCGGGCATCATTTGGGACATGAATTGGCATGCTTGGCCGATTTCTGCGATGAAAATTTAAACGATTATGCCCACCAAACACTCCACTAGCAACAAGGACGACGTTTTTTTACGTGCAAACGAAAAGGTTGTTGAAATATTCAAGACAGAATTCAACGGGTTTTGCCGGGCGGCGGATAATGTAAAAGCGGCGCAAGAGCAGCGCCTTGATGATATTTTACGCCAGAACGAAAATTGCCTATATGGCAAAAAATATGGATTTGAAAAAATAAAAAATGGCGACGATTTTAAAACGGCGGTGCCAATAACCGATTACGAACAATACCGGCCGTACATAGAAAATTACCGCGACGAACAAAGCAACATCTTGACCACAGAACCGGTAGAAAGGTTCGTGCCCACCAGCGGGTCCACTTTGTGCCAAAAATTAATTCCTTATACCAATGGGCTAAAAGCGGATTTTTTACAAGGACTGGGAGCGTGGATGCACAACCTTTATGACGGCGACAAAAAAATGGCGGCGGGCAGCGCCTACTGGTCCTTAACTCCGCCCGCGGCCGAACGGCAAAAAAAGTGGGGTAATATCCCGATTGGTTTCGATGCCGATGAAGAATATTTTGGAAGTGACGCCCGAAGGCAGATCAGAAAAATACTAGCGGTGCCTTCGGAGATTGGAAAGATCGGTGATTTCGGAAGGTTTAAATACGCCACCCAAGTATTCATGGCACTGGCGCCGGAATTAACATTTATTTCAATTTGGAATCCAACCTTTTTACAGATAATTTTGGATGGTTTGCGGCAAAATTTACCCCGGATCGCTGCAGATATCAAGAACCGGAATGTTGATTTTTTATCCGGATCACCCGCCGCAGCCAAGGAAAAATTTATAAAATTAGCCGCTAGAATTCCGGAGCGGGCCGATTTTTTGGCTTCGGCCGCCCGCGTAAAACGCGATGCCGATCTTTGCGCAGCCCTCTTCCCGAATCTTAAAATGATCAGTTGCTGGACCCACGGAAATTCAAAATTATATTTGGAATCGATCACCAAATCATTCCCTAAAGCGACGATCCAGCCCAAGGGACTGATCGCCACGGAATATCTGGCGACAGTGCCCTTGCGCAACCAGGAATGGCCGGTATTGGCCGCGAACGCGCATTATTTCGAGTTTTTGCCTATTATCCATGGCCAAGCCGCACTTGAGGCTCCCAGGAAAGCCAATGAATTGGAAATTAACGAGCATTATCTTTTGGTGGTGACAACTTCAGGCGGTCTTTACCGTTATAATACCGGCGACATTGTTTGCGTGCGGGGTTGGCACTCCCAGTCGCCGCAATTGGAATTTGTGGGGAAATTCGATAATATCAGCGATTTGGTGGGGGAAAAATTAAACGGCGCTTTTGTTGAAGAAGCATATCTTGATTTAAAATCACGATTCAACCTGAATCCGGAATTTTTTATGGTCGCGCCTTGCCGCAACAAACCCCGCACGCGCTACATGATGTTCATCGAATGCAAGGATGACCAGCAAAAAATCATCCACTTTTGCGAAGCTATGGAATCGGCCTTTAAAAAGAGTTATTATTACGCGCATGCGGTCAAACTTGGCCAATTGGGCCACCTGGGAGCCTTTGTGGTTGCCGGCGGGGGCCAGCGCGCCTACCTTGACCGGCTCCAGGCAAGGGGCCAGAAATTAGGGGATATTAAGAATAATATTCTAAGTAAATTGACCGGCTGGGAAGAGATTTTCTCCGGCCAGGAAATAATATGAATACCAAGAACAGTCATTTTGAGAACCGGCAAAATCTAGTTAAATATGCGATGAATATCGCAATCGTAGTAATTTTAAGATTCCTGCCGCACGCGCCCAATATCGAACCAATCATGGCTTCGGTAATGCCCTGGTCAAAAAAATACGGGCCGGTTTTCGGCATGGCCTTTGCGGTGGCCGCAGTAGTTTTGTTTGATCTTCTATCGGGGACCATGAGCATATGGTCGCCGGTAACGATATTGTGCTACGCGGCAGTGGGTTTTAGCTCGGGAATGTGGTTTAGAAGGGCCCGGGGAGGATTTATCGATTATATGGCGTTTGCTTTTTTGGCAACAATTTTTTACGACCTGGCAACCGGCATTGTTTTTGGAGTATTCGCTTTCCACCAGACGCTGGCCGCCACCATTACCGGCCAAATACCATTTACGATCAATCATTTGATCGGGAACCTCATCCTGGCGGCAATCGTTTCGCCGATAATTTCTAAATATGTAGTTGAAAACCGGCAACTAGAAACATCACGCGTTGCGACTAGGCTAAAGACCGCAAACAATTAGCTTCATGGTTCCAAAAAATAACAAAATGATATTTGCTTGGTATGCCTTGGTAGCATTAGCGGTTATTGTGCATATATTATTATCTTGCGGGATGCCAACTTCGTTTATTAAAATTACGGGGTTAGCGATCGGATTATTTGGGTTTTCGCTATGGCTATCGGCTAGGATACAATTAGGACATTGTTTTACCTTAACACCCAAGGCAACAGGGATTGTTAGATACGGCATGTTTGCGAAATTACGGCATCCGATCTATGTTTTTTCATCGCTAACTTGGCTGGGGATCGCAATTTATACCGGTGACTGGCGGTTATTCGGCTTGTTGCCCATATTAATGGCGGTGCAATTTTGGCGGGCGCGCAAAGAAGAAGCAGTTTTAATGTATAAATTTCCGCACGAATACGCAGAATATAAAAAATATACTTATTTTTAAAATATCAAAACGATTAATTTTGTTAATTTGGGCCGTTATTTTTATATCAGCAAGGGTTGCAATCTAGTCAAAATATTGGTAAAAATATATAAAGAAAATCGTGCAGACTGCATGAAAATTGCCAATTAGGCAAAGAATATTCAGAAAAGGAGGATATTGTTAATGGCAGAAGACGACATTGCCCCTAAACAACCAGGACGGCACACTTACAAAGTGGTAATAATCGGAACAGATGGGCGAATGCTTAAAAAAAGAAGCCGATTAATACCCAAAGAAGCGGTGAGAAGGGCCGTAACTAAATATATGGAATTCTATCATTTGGACAGACTCGACGGAGAAACAATTGCGGTATTCGAAGTAATAGATCAAGATACCGAAGCCACAATAATTGATACTGAAGTCGTATCATCGATCGAGCAGATAAGGTCTGAATATGGGAAGGAAGCTGCGGTCGCATGAGGGCTAAAGTTTCTTTATTTTTTTTCAAAACGCCATAAGAACGGAAGCGGCCCCGCAAAAGCGGGGCCGTGAAGTTTAAAAAACAAGAAAAAATATTGGTATTTGAGCCGGCTGGTGGCCTGCTTGCGAAAAATTTGCCGCCAGGCAAGTTGGTGAGTTGTAGGGACGAAGCCACATTCGTAAATCATTTTGCTAAGGCGTTTTGGGCAATAAGCTACAACCCTGATCAAATATTTTTTCCGCAAACCTTTCCGGCGAGCCGGCAACAATGAACATTGCGGCCAATTCGCCGGAAAGGTTTGCATAAAAGAACTGGTAGGTTATATATAACAAAAATTTTAAGCGCGTCAATATTTGGCACAACTTTTTTTTGAAAACAACCAATATCGCATGCTATAATTGGAGAGTTCCGTTTTTTAAACCTGCGAAAATCTATGAAGCATTATCTCGTTGCCTTGATGTTGTCACTAATGTTTGCGGTTGGCCCGGCGTCTATGGCTTATGCGCAAGCCGAAAGCGCGTCTACCACCCAAAATACGGCAGTAAACGACACTAACGCAACCTCTACCACCAAAATTGTGTTAGAAGGCAAAATTATAGGCCTGGAAGCCGGTATAAATGCCGTTGCGGCCACCACCGCAACCCATTTGACCAGCGGATTGCCCGAGTGGGGCACCGACAAAAACTACCAAAACCGTTTTTGGGGAAAGGCAGCGGCGCTGATCGGCGATAGCGTTGCCAAGCTGCCGGCAAGTGCTGAACAAAAATTGGCAATACCGATACTTTTTGGAGTGGCGCCGGCAAATATCACCCGGAATTTTGGAGATGCGCGCGGCGGGGGACGCACGCATGAGGGATTGGATATGATGGCCGTTAAAGGTGTGCCGGTAGTTTCTCCCACGCCGGCAGTGGTATTGGGGGCAGGCACCGGGCCCAGCGCCGGAAATTATGTTTATACCGCAAATCCCGGAGGAGAGACTTTTGTTTATATGCATCTTGATCAATCCGCGCCGCTGACCGCGGGAACCATGATCCCGGCCGGCGGATTGATCGGTTATGTTGGCAATACTGGCAATGCCGCGGCGTGCCTGCCGCATTTGCATCTTGAGATCCGCAAAAACGGCCCCACCGACCCTTATGCGAGACTGGCGCGGGAATTTGCATTGGCGGAAAAAATAACGTTCTTAAGCAATATTTTACCTACCAGCAATAATAAAACGGAATTAGTAAACCTGGTGGCGGCCAATTATGCGGTAGATATTGCGGCGGCAAGAAAGGCGGGATTGGCGTTGCCGGTTGAACTTGGCGGCCAAATCGTTCCGACTTTAGCCAGCAGTGCCGCCGAACCGTGGAGCGGATTGGTTTTAGGGGAAAAGGGGAGCAAGGTAACCGAATTGCAAAATTTTCTTATAGCGCGGAACTCCGGTCCGGCGACAGCAAAATTGGCGCGTTGCGGCGCCACCGGCTACTTTGGCGCGTTAACTAATGACGCTTTGGCCGAGTATCGCGCTTCGGGCCAAAAAATTGCCGCAACGGCGCCGGGACAAATGAGCCGGGAACAAATTTTAGCCCGCATCGTTCAGATCAAAGAATTGATCGCGTCGCTGCAAGCACAGTTACAAATGATGCGCACCACGGCTTAGTTCGATGGGAATATGTATTCGAATACTGCAATTTATGTGCAAAGCTTGACTTCGCCGATATCCATAGATATTATTTTGGGAAGGGATGACTATGGCCGACCAGATTGATAGGGAGCTAATGGATCGATACAGTCAGAACGAAGCGTTGGCGCAAGCGGGTGATAGCACCTTCCAATATATTAGGGGTGATCCCAACCAGCGAGGAAGAGCATGGGCGATCTTAAACGGTTTAGACATTATCAGCGACAAACAACTGAAGTTGATTGCGCAAATGCTGGCGGCGCGGATCGCAGATATGCCCGAGGTAAATGCAATCGCGGATGACAAACTTGAAATGGAGCTGTTAGATATCTTTGCGGTTGTTAACCGCGAAGTTTTGGATCCGATCATTCGAAGCGATCCAAGCTTTACCAATACCAGTAAAGACCAGCTTGTGGAGTTGGAGTTTTATTATGAGGAAATAAAAGGCATTATCTTCCGGGAGGTCGTTGCAGAGCTGCTAAGGTTGAGGCGCGAAAGGGAGCCGGGTTGATCTTGGCTCCTGGTTATTTTTTTATTAAGTTAAAAATATCGAACAAATTTTAATTGGGACGCCTAATGTAAAATAATTTGTGGGCGACCAAAATAATGGCCGCGATCAGTTAAAATAATGTTGATAATCTTTTTACTTAAATGAAATTTAAAACGAAAGAAGCTTAAATCTTTCGCCCGGCAGTGATAGATTAATTAAATTTATAATTAAATATGAGTATAAGAAAAATAACTATTGCCGCCGTGGCGGGAATTACTGTAATTATGCTGGCAGTCATTGCAAGCAACAGCGATTTGCAACAAAGAGATGCGCAAATTGGAGAAAAAGCCAGCCAGCCAGTTAGAAATACTACGACAAATGCAAGCTCAACAGCGCCAAAGCCCGCAGAAAGTGAAAATAGTGGAGGCAATATTGATCTAGTGCGGCCGCCATTCTTGGAATAAAACATCAAATAATCCGCGAGAAATCATAAGGCCATACCGAGGATCATAACTATAATAAGCCACGCTACATTACAATTTAGGCATTTAATATAAACGTTTATTAATAAAAATATATGAATACGAACGGCATCAAATTTGGTAGCTTAAGATTGTTTTTTGCAGGGATTGGTTTAATTTTTTCAATTATCCCCGGTATTATCAGTGCGCAAACCGCCACAACCTTCCCAGCAAGCGAAGCCGGTATGGCCGCTTATGTAAAGCTTGACTCCATCAGCCCCCAAACTTTTGATAATGCCAAGCTTAATCTGTTCGATTCGATCATTTCTACCGGCGACACTTATTTTGTCGCGCAAAAAGCTTATCTTCCGGATGAAGGCATGCACAGCGTCAATTTAAGGATCTATCTGGGCGCAGACGGCTGGCTGGTGGTGTATCTGCCAAAATATGAAGCTCCCAGCAAGATCGTTAACTGGCGAAACGGAGCCGCGTTAAGCGATACGCTGCTTAAGATCGCAATCGAAGAAGCGATCCAAAAAATGGGGGCAACCGCGTCGGCGCCCTTCCAGTATTATAATTTTGCTTATCCGGACGCCAAAAAAATGACCTTGGTCCGCGACTCGGTGGGCTATGATAATGAAGAATTGACCAGCAATTACACGGTTTATATTCCCGGCAGCGTCAGCCAAGCATCTTTTGCATTAAGATCAACCGGCACCGGATATGTTAGATATGCCATCAACAGCTCTAGCTTAACAACCATTGCCAACAATTCCGGCATATATGATTTTATCGGGCCAACGTGGCTGCCCGCGAATACCAGCCGCACTATCGAAACGTTGCGCACGGTAACCGGCGTTAAGGGGCAATCGGTAACGGTTATTCTTTATAACCCGAATTAGTTTTAATTTTGGTTTTGGTATCCGTAAAATAAATTTTGACGTTAAATTACCAAAAGGACAACCATGAAATCCCATTTTAAAAAATTCTTATTGGGGCTTGCCATGATCTTGCCGATATTTTGGCAGCAACCGGCGCATGCGGAGATCGTAACGGGCGGCGACCCGGACAGCGTGTGGACCGTCGATTACGCGGCCGCGCCCCAAGACCTTAACGACGCGGCGGACGCGGCTTTTACCTTGCCCCGCGAGGCGCAGATTTGCCGCCCAGTGGATGAAATTTGGACCAATATCACCAATACTCCCGCAAACGAGGCGCTGGACGCGGCGGACGCGGCTTTTACCTTGCCCCGCGAGGCACAGATTTGCCGCAATAACGACATTTGGACTTTAGGCCTGCTGGATATAAATACATCCCCGGCGGCGATCTGCTCGAACGGCCTTAAGGACAGCAACGAAGCCGATGTTGATTGCGGCGGTTTTTGCAACGCCAAATGCGCCCTTGGTAAAAATTGCGGCGCCAACAGCGACTGCGCGAGCGGCATGTGCCTTGCCGGAATTTGCGCCGATAACAATCCGGTCGATCTTGCGATAATCGGGCCAATCAAATTCAACGAATACGACCAAGCGACCGATGACGGAGCGACCTATCCGGCCGAGGAATTGAAAATCGAGGTTCAAGTAAAAAATGTCGGCACCAGCACCGCCAACGATGTTACGGTAAGGTTTATGATCGGCGACCAATATCTTGAAACCAGGCCGATCGGATCGCTGAACGCCGGCGAATCTAGAAATGTGCCGGTCAAATGGAATATTTGGGGAAATATTGAAAAGAAACTGGTCAAAATTAAAATTAAATCATTTGGACGTACGGACGCAAACCCGAACGACAATGAAATATCACAAGAAATCAGTTTTTATTACGTTGATTTTGACCATAACCGGGACGCGTTTTCCTTTGAAAATTGGGGTTCAAGCAAACACCAAGATTATGAAAATGAATTCAATGATTTTATCGCGGCGCATACTACAAGCGAGCAATTAAATAGTTTTCGAGCGGCAAAATTAATATTATTCGCAGGCATGATAAAGGAGATGAGTTCCGGAGGCCATTGCTACGGAATGGCCGCCGCAAGCGCAGATTATTATTTAGATCCGCAAAAGAAAATAGCGGCGGTTGATACCTTTAAAATGTCCCCTGGAATAGCCAAGCCTGTGATTATCAATTACCATTGGAGCCAATTTACGAAATTATTGCCGTTACTTACTTCATTATCTCAAAGTACATCTATTTTTAATCCCGATCCTAAAGATGAATTTGCAAAAATATTGGATCAAGTGAAAAAAAATACTCCGGCCGTTATCTCGATGCGAAATTCAACGGGAATCGCCACTTCGATCAACCATTCAATATTAGCTTATAAGGTATTAGACTTAGGATTATCGGATAAAAGGGTATATGTTTATGAAAATAATAAACCGTATGACGATCCTAATGACAACTACACCCTAAATCCTGAAAAAAAGAAGAATCAAGACTATTATATTGCCTTTAATTTGGATCCTGCCAAAAGCAATGGCAGTTATGGCGAATATGAGAAGATTTATGCTATCGATACCGCAATGACCAATGAGCCGTTTTGGGATTATATTCAAACGAGTACGCAAAATATATTAGCCGGAATGCGAGAAAGTGGAAAGAAAATGTTTTTATGGACAAAATCGCCGGTAACATCACTCCTCACCGATGAATACGGCCGGAGGATCGGCTACGCGGGCAATGAATTTATCAATGAAATTCCCGGTGCCCGCATGGAAACGATCATAGATTCGCGTCTTTTCACCTTGCCGATGGATTTGCATTATCGCGTGAACGTAACCGCAATCGGAGACGGCACGGTGGGTTTTGACTTCGTCATTCCCACTAGCAACACCACCGCCCGGGTTGCTTCATACGAGGATATCCCGATCAAAACCGGAGATGGCATATCTTTTAATTATGACCAAAGCCATACGCCGCACGATGTTACCCTAAATAATGAAACTGATTATCAACCCGTGGTATCGTCAGTTTTTGATGCCACCACAATGGGAGCCCCGGCCGATAACGTCGCCCCCGTGACAAATGCCGTGGCGGATGGCGTTATGGGGCAAAATGGTTTTTACCGCAGCGATGTTGCGGTAAATTTTTCGGCGGCGGACGGGGCTCCGGAAGGGGTCGCGCCAAGCGGGATCCAATCTATTAATTACGCCTTAGACGGCGCAGCGAATACTATATTCGATGCCGATAATGCGAGAATAACCGTAAGCGGCGAGGGCAAGCATACGCTGATTTATTACTCGCTGGATAATGTGGACAATCAGGAAGCCGCCCGCACGCTTGAATTCACCATTGATAAAACCGGACCAACAATGGCGCCAACTGTAACCCCCAATCCGGTCATCTTGGGGGCGGCGGTAACTGTTCTCGCAAACGCGGCGGATCCTCTTTCGGGCGTGGCAACCCAGAGTTGCGAAAACGCAACCACAAGCGCTGTTGGCAATTTTGTTTTAAATTGCGCGGCCACGGACAATGCCGGCAACACCCGCGCTCTTGCAGTTCCATATCAGGTTGTGTACCGGTTTGATGGCTTCTTGCCACCCGTAGACAATAAAGGACGTACCGCCGGGCCGCAAATTAACATTTTCAATGCGGGCCGAACTGTACCGGTAAAATTCCAAATAAAGAACAACGCGGGCGGAGCGGTCAAAGCGGCAAATTTACCGGCTTGGATAACTCCGGTTAGCCTTGGACCAATCACCGCGGCAATCAAGGGAAGCATCAATAACGAACCGGCAACCAAAGGTACGTATTTCCGCTGGGATGAATCCAACCAGCAATATATTTACAATTGGAGCACAAAAGGCATTGCGGGCGGATATTATTATCGGATCGGGGCAATACTGGACGATGGCACCATTGCCAGCGTGGTCATTGGTTTGCGCTGATTCTTTGCGGCTAAAGCCCCGCCTTAACGGCGGGGTTTTTATTTTTTTAATATTCTACCGGCTTTTTATTATTGCGGCTTTAAATACCGCCGGGCTTGAAATTATTTTAAAATTGCTATATTTTTATGCCGGGTGATTATAATCAATGATAAGTCTTTAGCCGTTATCAGATTCGGCAAAGAGGATGTTGCGCAAATGCTGCGGCAGCCAAACCGTAACTTTATTAATTTTTTGGGATACAAGTTGTGTACCCATTCGGGCCAGCTGCATCCCTGTGAGATTATTGTAACCCTTGAGATCGACGGGGTGCCGTTCTGGGATGAGGGCAAGACACATTTCACAACTTCCGGCCTGATCGAGAAACTGGAAACAATTGTCGCCCAAAACACCCGCTCCAAGTTGCTTACCAACCAACCGCTCCGAGTCGGAAACAAGACTCTTTCAGTAACTTCCGGCTTGGCATCGGTGGAACACGTGTTTACCTTTTATTGGTAAGCAGCCGGCAGGGCAAAACTTAATCGTGGCGCTCTTTTTTATTAAATTTAATGCGCAAAGGCCCCCGCGAATGCGGGAGCCGGAAATTTAAAAAATAGGGAAAAAAGGTTTTAGGAGGGGGCACTCAGGCCCTGCTGATCTGGCGGCAAAATACCTGCTACGCCGTGGGTTTGCCGCTTGGAGGGCGGGATACGAGCTATGCCTTTCGTTTCCCTTGCAGAACCAGGCGCCCGGACCGGGAGCAATTGTTTGTACCCGCGCCGTGCGCCTGGTATTAAAAAAGAACTTTTGTTTATTATTATGCCTTTTGGGGTACGGCGTCAAGCGCAAGTGATTAACTCTCATTGACTAAATGATTTTTTTGGGTTATTAAATGTGCGGTGATATTTTTGGGTGAAACCGACGATACCTCAAAAAAATTAGGATTGATGGAAGATATCATGACAATCCAGGATAAAGCTACGGGGGGCATGTTAGATGAATTGCTAAGTACCGGAGATGTATCCGATGCTCGCGCCAAATCATTATCGAGCGGATTGGATACTTCCAATCAAATGCTACTTGCCATCGCCGCATCGGCGTTGGCAGATAGGCTGGTGCGAAATGAAAAGTACCGAAACTTGCCTGCCAATCAATTAAGAAAAGAAATACGCCTGCTAATTAAAAATGAGGCTGGAGATGGATTAAAAAGTGAATCCCTCAAGGATAATATTTCTGTCATGGTAAAGGCAGGCATGAAACTTGCTCCAGACGCTTTAATGAGCGGATTTGAAAAAGCACTTGATGTCATTGTAGAACTAACCGCGCAAAGAATGGAAGAATTGCAAAAGCCGGAAAATCTCCCCGCAAGTGACCAATAAGCAAAACAGGGGCAATATACTTCAAAGTTGAGCTCTTTTTTGATACAAACGCAAACTAAGGATAGATTATGAACATATAGTTTTTTTTCATATTTGCCAACAATTGAAAGAAGTAGTATATTATAGTTGCAGGGCTTAAAAATAACTTCCCAGTGCCGGGGAGAATCGGCACCGGATAATTCTGCCAGATGGCCAGGCAAGCCGGGAAGTCTGCGGCAAGCCGCATGAATTATCGCGACTAATCGTTCCATAAAGGCGGTTGGGAGATTTCACTAATCCAAGAGGTAAAAATCTTGGGGCATTCGTGAAAGCTCTTAGCCGCTTTTTCGTTTTTAATGCAAAAAAGCATCATAAAGGTCGACGGATGCGCCCGGGGTTTATCCTCGATAAAATATGAAACCCACGCAATGCCATTTATGGCAAAAAGCCAACCTCGAGCAAGCCGACCTTGACTTGGAGACGCTAAAAACTTATTTTGACAATGAACATGCCTGGCGATATTTGCAAAAGTGCCGGCAATGCGGCCAATTATACGTTAACGACAATGTTGAAAATATTGATTGGATGGGCGGCGATGACCAAATTTATACCTTGATCATTCCGGTATTGAAAGCCGACCTGAAAAAATTCGACTCTTACGGCGCGCGGCCGCCGGAAATCATGCGATTCAAGCCGTTCATTGTGGAAGATCCGGAAGGCAATATGGACTGGCTTGGCAAAGATGACGGCAACAAGAAACTAATTCAAACAAAATCAATGCATCAACAAATCAAACAAGCTTTTTTGATCGCGCTGGCCGCGCATGAGGGTCAAAAAAGAAAAACCGAAAACATTCCCTACATTGCGCATCCGGTAGCCGTGGCACTCACACTGGCGCGCTATGGCTTTAGCAGTGAAGCGGTTGCCGCGGCCCTGGTACACGATGTTTTGGAGGATACGGAATTCCCCGAAGCCGAGCTGGAGGCGAAATTGGGCCGCAATGTTTTAGAAATTGTTAAAACCGTTTCACATTTGGGCGGCGGCTCTTGGGAGGTGGAACGGGCAACCTACCTAGAACAAGTGCGGCGGGGAATACCCGAAGCCAAAGCGGTATGCTGCGCCGATAAGATAAATAATGTCGCTTCGATTATCGAGGCGCATGCGACAATGGGCGGGGCGGTGTGGGAAAGATTCAGCCGCGGGCAAGAAAAGCAACTTTGGTATTACCGGGCAGTATTGGAAATGCTGAAAAGCTCTTGGAACCACTCCATGATCGCCGAATATGAAAAATTAGTTGCGGAACTGGAAAAACTTGGCGCATAATACAAACCACGGTAAAATTTTTGGGAGCATGATGAAAATCTGGCGAGGCTAATCTTGCCAGATTTTTGCAATTTTTTATTCAGTAAGGCTTATTAAAATATTTGTGCCGCAAGAATAGTCATCTTGCGGCCTCGCCTAATGGTATTTCTTTTACCAGAAGACCCATGTTCTTAACTTTTGCAATCAGCGTGGCATCATTAATAAAGGATCGCCAAACAAGAAAGGCGTAGCTATCCTTGCCGCGCCCAAAACCTTTACCGAATAGGGCGTATTCGTAGCCCTTAGGTAACTCTTTTACGATTAGGGTGGGGTAATCAACCCATTCCCCAGTTCCTTCGACTGATGCCAACAACTTCTTGGGCGTGGTAATTTTTGACATTCCCATCACTGGCGCTGGAGCCGCAAAAGTAACCGTCGATTGCGGCGTAAAACTTATGGCAATGGGTGCGGCACCGTCAAAGATCTGTGCATAGTCGGCATCCAATCTTATTTCTTCGACATTCTCACCTCCTGTTCGTGAGTATTATTTTTTTACATTAAAAAAAACCGGGCGCCAATTAAATAGGTAATGATTTAATTGAAATATAAGGATTGGCGGGGTAAGATCAATTTATGAGTACGCAAATTTACATCATTATCGCGATCGCGGCACTGGCCGTGGTTTTCGTGATCCTTGCCTTAAAGCGGAAAAGCGGCCCCAAACCACTCTCAGGGCTGGCCGCGGCCGCGTTTTTGCTGGTGCTGGCAGGAATCTTTTTTTCAGAAAACCGCATTGCCGGCTACATCCTGATCGCTTTAGGCGTGAGTTTGGCAGTGGCCGATATTTTTTTCAAGCAGAAAAAATAATTTGGCATGAGCATGTTTGCCAGTGTGGCGCGGGTTATTCCCGCTTTTTTAATTTAAAAGTCATTCTTCTAGAATTTAGAGGTCGCTAAATTTAGAATAATGGCGGGGGGTATAAAAGGCAGGGAGGGACGGCGGCAATTTAAATGTGGGGATACGCGCGATGCGAAAAGAGCGGGTTGAAATTCAAAGCAAATGGGCGTATCTTGGAGAAAATGGGAAATTTAATTTTATTGTTAAAAAGTGGAAATTTATTTTGGCGCTAAAACTACCGTTTAAAATTAGATTGATCTTATGCCGATCAGCTATAATCAATATCATGAATAATTTAGAACAAAAGATCATTGAATTTTCGCAGGCCATCCGGGAAACCAAAGAGTGGCGGGAATATGACGCGGCGGCACGGACCTACGAAAGTGACAAGGGGGCGCAGAAGCTCTTAGAAGACCTGCAAATGGCGCAAGGCGCCCTGGATATCCTTGAACAAGGCAATTTTTCGGGCCACGAGGAACAAAGAAAGGCTTACAACCAGCTTTTGGACGAGGTCCGGGCAAATCACGTCATCAACGAGTGGTTTGACACGCGGCGGCGCTTGGAACCCCTGATCGGCGAACTGGCGGCCGTTTTGAGCCAGAAAATCAACTTTCCCTTTGCCCTCCCGCTCAAAAAAGGCTGCGGCTGCGGCTAAATATTAAATTTAAGAAGGAAATTTCCATAGGTTGAACCTATGGAAATTTTGTTTTGGGCGTCATATTCCAAATTATCCGCAAAAATCGATTGTCTTCTAAAATTAGCGGTCGCTAATTTTAGGAGAATGGCGGTGCCAAGAATCTGGTGAGGTTTGACCTCACCAGATTTTTGCAAAATGAGGGGATGCGTAAGAAGCGACGTGGTAGGGTTGAAATTGGGGGGAAATGGGAGTATTTTGGAGGATAGGGCCGTTTTTTGGGTCTCAATGGGGGAAGATTTTGATGAAAATGTTGGAAATTTGGACATATTTAAGTTAATTTTAGCGAGCAAACACCCCGCGGGTGTTTTTTAGTAAACGAAATTAAAAAAATGTTTGAACAAGCGTTTAAAAATATTGATAATATTTTACACACGGATTCGGGATGCGCGACCGAGTTGGATTATATTGAGCAGACGTCGTGGATTTTGTTTTTGAAGTATTTGGATGATTTAGAGGAAACGCGCAAAACCGAAGCGGCGCTGGCCGGAAAAAGCTATAAATATATTTTGGCGCCGGAATATCGGTGGAATGCTTGGGCTTGCCCAAAAAATGGCGGCGGCAAGCTGGACCATAATAAGGCGCTGGACGGCGATGATTTGCGGGATTTTGTAAACCTGACATTATTCCCGTATTTAAAGAAATTCCGGGCCGAAGAACCAAACACGATTGAATACAAAATCGGCGAGATATTTTCGGAGTTAAAAAATCGGATCACCAGCGGCTACAAACTGCGCGAGATTTTGAATATTGTTGACGGAATGCATTTTCAGCTTTACGAACAAAAGCACGAGTTATCGCACCTTTACGAAGCCAAAATAAAGAACATGGGCAATGCCGGACGGAACGGCGGCGAATACTACACACCCCGGCCGCTTATCCGCACGATTGTAAAAGTGGTTGATCCAAAAATTGGGGAAAAGATTTATGATGGCGCATGCGGCAGTGCCGGTTTTTTGGTGGAAGCATATAACTATCTTACGCAGGATAAGGCCAAATTGTCGTCCGGCCAGATGGAAATTTTGCAAAACCGAATTTTTTTTGGCAATGAAATCAAATCGCTGGCCTATGTTATCGGCATCATGAATATGATATTGCACGGCATTGAAGCGCCCAATATCCGGCACACCAACACGCTGGCGGAAAATATCAACGATATTCAGGAAAAGGACCGCTTTGACGTGATTTTGGCCAATCCACCGTTTGGCGCGGGTATTGGCCGGGAAATCCAGCAAAATTTCCCTATCAAAACCGGAGAAACCGCGTTTTTGTTCCTCCAGCATTTTATCAAGATTTTGAAAGCCGGCGGGCGAGCGGGAATTGTTATAAAAAACACATTTCTTTCCAATACCGACAATGCCTCGGTGAGTTTGCGAAAATTGCTTTTGGAAAGCTGCAATTTGCACACGATTTTGGATCTGCCGGGTGGCGTGTTCCAGGGGGCAGGAGTAAAAACTGTGGTGCTATTCTTTGAAAAAGGCAAGCCCACCCAAAAAATCTGGTATTACCAGCTAAACCTTGGCCGCAACTTGGGCAAAGGCAATCCCTTAACCGAAACCGATTTAGCCGAATTTTTAAAATTACAGAAAACTAAGGCCACTTCGCCAAATTCCTGGACCATTGATGCCAAAAATATCGACCAAGCCACTTTTGATTTATCGGTTAAAAATCCGAATAAATCTGGTGAAACGGAATTAAGAAATCCCGTAACAATTTTGAACGAGATAAAAAAAATTGATGCTGAGAATAATTTGATATTAGATAATATAAAGAAAAAAATTTTCTAAATTAACAATGAAAGAATTAAGGGAAGGCGAAATTGAACAAATTTTACAAGGTAACACCGAAAATTTAAATCTCGAGTTTAAGGATACTTTTGATTTCGATGACAGTTTGTGGATGCGAGAGGAATTGATTAAATCAATCATTGCGATGTCAAACACGAGAAACGGAGGTTGCATCGTAGTTGGCATACATGAAAATGGCGATAAAACAATAAATTTGTCTGGGATGGAAGAAAGTCATTTAAGTAAATTTATACTTAAGGAAGAGGTATTGAAAGAAAAAGTTGAAGGATTTTCTAGTGCGCCAGCCGACTATGATATTGGGTGGAGCAAATATAAAGGGCAAAAATTCTTAATTATCACTGTAAGGGAATTTACTTTAAATCCGTTAATTTGTCGACGCGATGGCGAATATAAAAAAGAATGCCTAAAGGAAAACAAAATATATATTAAGCGGGTATTGAAAGAAGGAGCTATTTATATCAGGACACTCAAGAGCAAACCTTCGTCGGTAAAGTTAACTAACCCTACCGATATAGAAGATTTATTAGATAGAAGCGTTTACAAAAAAATAAGCAAGCTTCATAAACAAGGTTGGCAACATGAAGCAGAGGCGATAAATAAAAGCGCTCAAAATTTTAAGAAAGAAAGGGCGGATTTTTAAAAATATGACATTCCAAGAGGTTAAAAAAGAAATAGAAAAACAAGGAAATATAAAAATTATATTTGAACCTGCTTTTTATAATAATCTAATCCAAAAGACTGAGCTTTTTGGCATTTTAAACAAATCAAAAGTTAGCTTGCGTGGCTGGGATTTTCCTCACATACCTAACACCGATCAAGATTATACTAAGCGACCTTATTCCATCTTTAATGGCGTTGAGTTCTATACCTTTAGGGATAAATTTGAAGAAGTTTTCCGTTTTTATCAAAGCGGCCAGTTTGTTGGTAAATTTACTCTTTATGAAGACGTACTAAGTGAGGTGCGAGGTCGAGAAATTAATCCGGGACAATATATGGATTTTCTTAGCTTAATTTACAGAACAACCGAAATTTGTTTATTTATTAAAAATCTTGTTGAAATTATTGATGTAAACGGGGGGAAACTGACGATAGAAATCAATAAAACTAATGGCCGGGAGCTTGAATCAATTTTCAGCCCGAATATTTTTCCCTTTGAGGCTGGTTATGTTTGCCGAATGGATTCAATTATTATCACAAAAGACTTTAGCAAAGAAGAAATCATTGATAATTTTGCCGAAATAGGTAGAGAATTTATAAAAAACATATTTGTTGATTTTAATTGGACAAATTTTTCAGAAGAAATGATCAAAACGCATCAAGAGAATTTATTAAATCGCCGGATATGAAAACTGACTGGCAGACAAAAAAACTTGGCGAGGTTCTAAAATTAGAATACGGAAAGCCGCTACCTAAATCGCTGAGGAAAGAAGACGGGGGTTATCCGGTCTACGGAGCGAATGGAATAAAAGATTTTTCCGATAAGTTTTATTTTGATAAGCCAAGTATAATCGTTGGTCGTAAGGGTTCAGCTGGCGAGGTTAATTTAACCGAATCAAAATTTTGGCCACTGGATGTGACCTATTTTGTAAAATTCGACGACAGAGCATACGATTTAAAATTTCTTTATAACCTTTTATTGAATCTCGAATTGCCAAAATTGGCGCGTGGAGTAAAGCCTGGTATAAACCGTAACGAAGTCTATTCAATCGAAGCAGATATTCCGCCACTCGCAGAACAAAAGCGCTTAGTGAAAATTTTGGATGAGGTATTTGAGGGGATTAAAAAGGTGGAGGAGAATACGGAGATGAATTTACGGAACGCGAAAGATCTTTTTGATTCGTATTTGCAGGGAATTTTTGCGAATCCGGGGAAGGATTGGCAAAGAAAAAAATTGAGAGAAGTTTGCGACTTTTTTAACGGGAAAGCACATGAAAAATATATAGATGCTAAAGGAAGTTATATCGTAGTAAATTCAAAATTTATTTCTTCTGAAGGGAATAAATTCAAAAAAACCAAGAAGCAACTTTTCCCCTTAACTGTTGGTGATATCACTATGGTAATGAGCGATGTCCCAAACGGAAAAGCATTGATGAAAAGTTTTTTGGTAGATATTGACAATTTATACACCTTAAACCAGCGTATTTGTGCAATTCGATCAAAAAATTTTAATAATAAATTTTTAAATCATCAGCTAAATAGGAATAAATATTTTTTATCATTTGATAATGGAGAAAACCAAACCAATTTAAGAAAAGATGATATTTTAAATTGCCCCCTCTTAGTTACCTCTTTAACCGAGCAAAAAGCAATTGTTGCCAGGCTGGATGCGCTGGCAGTTGAAACTAAAAAATTGGAGGAAAATTATAGGAAGAAGCTGGCGGATTTGGCGGAATTAAGGAAAGCGGTGCTTAAGAAGGCATTTAGCGGGGAATTGTAAGATTAGTTGGTTTTGGTTGCATAAATATTAACTAAGTGATAAGATAGTTAATATTGAGGTTGGAAACACCAACCATTTTGCAAACCGTGGAATTAGGCAAATTTATACAACAAAGAAGCGGCCAATTGGGCGCATATAAAGCTTTTATACCCAATCCCTTCCCACCGGCGGGCGGTTTTGGCTTCCCGGAGAAGTTGATAAAACAAGACTCGCAGGCGCAACATTTGGTCAGTAAACTGGATGGCATAACCCAGTTATTGCCCGATGTGGATTTTTTTATCTTTATGTATGTGCTGAAGGATGCGGCTTCTTCAAGCCAAATTGAAGGAACTGGGGCAACAATGATTGATGCTATTGAAGCAAAAGCGGAAATCGGCACAAGCCTGCCGAATGATGTTGACGATATTATCCACTACATTAAAGCGTTAAATAACGGAATCGAATCACTAAATAAAATCCCAATAAGCATCCGTTTAATAAAAGAACTGCACAGAGATTTAATGGATGGGGCACGTTGCACTCAGCCGCCCAATGCGGGAGAGTTCCGCCAAGATCAAAATTGGATAAACGGCACCAATCCAAGCGACGCAAAATTTGTACCGCCGCCCGCCCATGAAATATTAAGGACTTTGGGCGATTGGGAAAATTTTGCCCACAAAAATGACAATTTATTACCCCTCACAAAGGCGGCTTTATTGCACGCGCAGTTTGAAACAATCCACCCGTTCAGGGACGGTAATGGAAGGACGGGAAGAATGCTGACTACTTTGTATCTTCGCGAGATCGGTTTACTCGAAAAACCAGTGCTTTTTTTGTCGGCTTATTTCAAAAAACACCAGCAGGTGTATTACAACCGCTTATTGGGTTATAGCAATGGGGAAGTTAACGAATGGGTGCAATTCTTTTTATCGGGTGTATCCGAGATTGCCAAGGAGGCAATTGAAACCGTGCATAAAATAACCGAACTTAGAGAGCGCGATATTTTAAAGATTCAAGGAATGGACAAAAGATCCTCGAAAAGTGCAGTTAAAGTTTTGCCAAGACTTTTTGCACTCCCGATCGTAGATACCAATGTAATTCAAAAATGGACGGGCTTTACCAGAAATGGCTCCCAAAAACTTATCGATAGGTTTGTTGAACTTGAAATATTGCATTTGCGGGATGCTGATAAAAAATACGATAAATCATATATTTATCGTGACTATGTTGGTATTTTTTATAACGCGCAAAAAGGCAATTAATCAAAATTACTATGAATGAAGCTGAAACCAGGGCGGAATATATTGATCCAAAGCTTAAAGAAGCGGGCTGGGGTGAGGTTGAAGGATCAAAAATATTGCGCGAATTTCGAATAACCGAAGGGAAAATACAAAGCGGCGGCATACGGGCAAAACCGGAGATCGCCGACTATATTTTGGTTTATAAAAACCGCAAAATCGGGGTGATTGAGGCAAAATCCGATGAAGAAAAAACCGCCGAAGGCGTGGGGCAGGCCAAAATCTATGCCAAAAAACTGGAAATAGATTATACTTACGCCTCCAACGGCAAAGAGATTTATGAAATCTCGATGAAATCGGGAAAAGAGGGGAATATTGATAAATTTCCGACACCCGAAGTATTGTGGAGCAAAACCTTTGCCGATTGGAACGATTGGAAAGACAAATTTACCGCGATTCCGCTTGAGGGCGAATTGGGTAAGCGCTATTACCAGGAAATTGCCATCAATAATGTTTTAAACGCGGTTGCCGAAGAGAAAACGCGGATTTTACTGACTATGGCTACGGGAACCGGTAAAACCGCGGTTGCTTTCCAAATTGCGTGGAAGCTATTTCAAACGCGCTGGAATTTAAAACGAGATGGCGCGCGCCGTCCGCGGATTTTGTTTTTGGCGGATCGTAATATTTTGGCTGATCAGACTTTTAATGCATTTTCGGCTTTTGATAAGGATGTGCTGGTGCGAATCAACCCACTGGATATCAGAAAGAAAGGCGGGGTGCCAATGAGCGGTAGTGTGTTTTTCACGATTTTCCAGACTTTTATGAGCGGACCCAACAATACGCCTTATTTTGGAAATTATCCGGCGGATTTCTTTGATTTTGTAATCATTGATGAGTGCCATCGAGGCGGGGCCAATGATGAAAGCAACTGGAGAAACATTTTGGAATATTTTTCACCGGCAGTTCAGCTTGGGTTAACTGCTACCCCGAAACGCGCCGACAACATTGATACCTACCGTTATTTTGGCAATCCGGTTTATGTTTATTCGCTCAAAGAAGGGGTAAATGACGGGTTCTTAACGCCATTTAAGGTTAAGCGCGTTAAAACTACAATCGATGATTATTTTTACACACCCGATGACCAGATAATTGAGGGGGAGATTGAAGAGGGTAAGATTTATGAAGAGTCTGATTTCAACCGAATCATTGAAATTAAGGAAAGGGAGGCTAAAAGAGTGCGAATTTTACTGGATGAGATAGATCAAAAAGAAAAAACAATCGCGTTTTGCGCCAATCAGGAACATGCCGCGGCAATTCGGGAATTAATAAACCAAATAAAGGAAAGCAAAGACCCTTTTTATTGCGTGCGAGTGACGGCAAACGATGGATTGCGAGGAGAGCAGTTTTTGCGCGAATTTCAGGACAATGAAAAAACTATTCCGACAATTCTAACCACCTCGCAAAAGCTTTCGACCGGGGTTGACGCACGCAATATCAGAAATATTGCGCTGTTGCGGCCAATAAATTCAATGATTGAGTTTAAACAAATTATCGGGCGGGGCACCCGGCTATTTGATGGCAAGGAATACTTTACGATTCTTGATTTTGTTGATGCCTACAGGCATTTTGCCGACCCGGAATGGGATGGCGATCCAATAAATGGAATTTGTGCTAAGTGCGGGCAGGAGCCGTGCATTTGTAAAAGGAATCCGCCACGGATTTGTTCGATTTGCAACCAAAAACCGTGCGCCTGCGAAAAACCTCCGATTCCACCCTGCCCAATATGCGGCCAAACGCCCTGCCAATGCCCCAAAATCGTCAGAATTAAATTACGCGACGGCAAAGAGAGGGAAATAAAGCATATGGTTTTTACGTCTTTTTGGAGTGCTGATGGAAAACCGATTTCGGTGGATGATTTTATGAGGAACATGTTTGGTGCAATGCCGGAGTTTTTTAAAAGCGAGGAGGAATTGAGAAATATTTGGTCAAATCCGATAACCCGCAAGACATTTTTAGAAAAAATTGCCGCGATCGGTTACGGCAGAGACCAGTTGGAGACTTTACAAAAAATGATTGATGCACAAAACAGCGATTTGTTTGACGTTTTGGCTTATGTATCGTTTTTAACACCTCCAGTTTCAAGAATACAAAGAATAATCCAAACAAAAGATAACATTTTGGATGGATTAGAAGAAAAACAAAGAGATTTTCTGAATTTTGTATTGTCAAAATATGAACAAAAAGGCGTAGAGGAACTTGATGAAGAAAAATTGCCGGTTTTGTTGAATTTAAAATACCATTCACCGGCGGATGCAATAGAGACCCTTGGTGATGTGGAAAGTATACGTTCAATTTTCTTTAATTTTCAAAGAGATTTGTATGCGAAAACAAAATAAGACTCCGCAGCAATTTACCGTCTCATAAAATAAGAAGTATTATATTGGTCTTTCAGCGGCTATAAAAAAGTATATTTTATTAAAATTTATGAGAAGAATAACTAACGAAAGAATAGGTGAATATCTTAAAACGGCCTTAAACATCCTTAATGATAAGGGGGGTGAGTTTCCTTTGAAAGACCTTCAAAAAGAAATGCTACAGAGGATAGATTTTACCGAATACGAGAAAAGCTTGAATAATTCCGGGCAATATAGATGGCTGACGGCTTTTCGTTTTTATTCTATAAATACCGTTAAGGCCGGCTGGATACAAAAGCCTCGAGGCAAATGGATTCTAACCAATGAAGGTAAAAAATATATAGAATCTTCCCCGATTGAGATCTTTAACCTTGCAGCCGACGCTTACGACAAATGGAACACAGAAAAAAAGGGAGAAGACGATACCAACGCAGATTATGTTGAAGAGGAGATGGATGAGCCCGAAGTTCTCATGGAAGTCAAGCCTAATGATATAACCTTCCAAAATTTACTGTCGGGAATTACGAATTCCCGCATACAGATACCTCCGTTCCAAAGATCTTTCGTTTGGAAGCCAAACGATATCCGCTACCTTCTAGACAGCATCTATAGAGGATTTCCTATTGGAAGTTTCATTTTTTGGAAAACTATAAGAAAACTTCCATACTCTCGAAGTATCGGCAATATTACACTTGATCAAAGAGAAATTAATCCGGGAACGGAAATTTCGTATGTTTTAGACGGCCAGCAAAGAATAACGTCGCTGTTTGCGGCTATAAAGGGCTCGACAATAGATGAAGAAGAATTTCAATTCTTATTTAATCTTAAATCAAAAAAATTTATAGTTAAAAAAAGTGATCAAATTATAGATGATGAAACAACGCAACCGCAGTATGCAAATTTTATTCCGGTTAGTGCACTTTTTTTAGAAAGCCGCAGAGAATATAATCAACTTGTTAGAAAATATTCTGAGGAATATCAAGGAATATTAGATACCCTTTATGATCGATTTGCATCTTATCGTTTTTCAGTTATTGAAGTAATTGATAGGGAAAATGGCACCGACGAAGACCAAAGCGAAGGGGTAAGACAAGTAGTTCGCATGTTTTCGCGCATAAATGAAACTGGCAGAAAATTAACTATTGTTGCTAAAATGGTCGCTCGTTGCTGGGGAGAGGGATTTGATCTTCGAGAAGCTTTGGATGAATTTTACAAAATCAACCCTGGAACAGAGCAAATTAGGGAAGAAACAGTCCTCCAAATTGCCTCGGTTATTTTGAATTACCGCAAATGCCGATCGCGAGTCATTCTTGAAAACACAAATATACAAAAATTAGAAAACGACTGGGACACTATTATTAATTCATTACTACTGGCGCTTGAATTCATTAAAAACAAGCTCCATATAAAAAATTTAAATTATTTACCCTATGACGCGCTATTGGTGCCGTTGGCATATTTATTTAACAAAAAAATTGACCTAAACAGCACAGAAACTGGCGCAATAGAGAAATGGTTTTGGCGAGCATCACTTTCGAACCGATATGACGCAACGGTTGAAGCAAAAATTGAGGAAGATTGCGTCGAAATCGATGAAATTTTGGCTGGTAACAACCCTAAGTTTGATTATTTAATCGATTGGGATTCATTGAAAAACCGTCTTATCGCCCAACCATATAATTTGCGCAATGCTTTTGTTAAAACTATTCTAGCCCTTTATTCTTACAATGAGCCAAAAAATATAACTGACGGAAGGGATGTCTCGCTGGATAGTGTATTCACCGGATACTATAAACATAATTTTCATCATATTTTTCCGCAAGCATATTTGCGCAGCAACCAACCCGATAAAAAAGAATTATTTGACAGTATTGTAAATATTATGTTTATTCCGCGAGTTACCAATAATAATATTTTAGATACACCGCCAAGCGAATACTTTGCCAAACTTGAGAATGAAAATAAAAATTTAACCGAAATATTAAAACACCATTTAATATTCAATTTAAACGAATCGCGCCTATTGGAAAATGATTTGTTGGCGTTTCTTGATTATCGGGCCGAAAGGATAGTTCAGGCCTTTCGCATCATGACAGGAATCAGCACTCCCGCAGAGGAACATTTCGATACAAATCCAACAAAACCAGTCGACATTATTGAAAATCGATTACGCCAATTTATTCACGATAATCTTCGAAACGTAACAGAAAATTCCTACTGGGACGAACGGATACCGCAAGACATCAAGGAAGCCGTTGAAAGAAAGATACAGGATGATCTCCGACGACATCCCTATAAACTGGAAGAATATATGCGAGATGAAGCAAGAATATCTTTTTTGGACATAATGGATTATTCAAAAATCATTCTTTCTAATTGGTCGGCTTTTAAGCAAAAATTTGGGAGCAAAGCCGAAGTAGAGCAACATTTTAGAGCATTAAAAAATTATCGTAATTCAATTAAACACGTGAGGGTTATTAACCCGGTTGATAAACGCATGGGCGAAGCGGCCATATTGTGGATTGAAAATATAATTTTATAAACACAAAGCGATACTGGCAATACGGTAGTCAAAACCCAATTAATTATGCCGAATACATAATAAATGGCATTAAATATAAAAGTTGAGATGTCATATTATATCAAAACAATTTGGGGGCCGAATGGCGATCGGTACATTGAGGGGCGACTTATTGGATTTCCGATCAAATGCAAAAATGTTTCGGAAAAATTTAAAAACTGCGATGGTTTTGTGATTTACGAAACCGGCCGAAAGGAAAATGGCCGGCGAGGCAGTATGGCGGTTTTTGCGGTAGGTGAAATTTCCGACGACCAAACTAATTTGCCCGAAAACGAGTTAAAATGGGGTTGGCATGCAAGAATTAATATTATCAAAAGCATCGCCCCAAAAGATGGTGTTGGTGTAAAACGATTGCGGGAATTTGGGATTAATCAATTCCAAATACAGGGGGGATTAATTCCGATCACAAAAAATCAATTCGATAACATTGTTGAGGAATTAAATACAGAATAGCAATTTTATGCTTACAAAGTCGGACTATTTAAAATACACACCGTGCTGCAAATATTTGTGGCTGCATAAATACCGGCAAGATGGATATCTTGGCTATAGTAAAAATTTTTGCCGTTACAAAAAAATGCAACAAAAATCATTAACTTGAAATTATCTTCATTATAATTATTGCACCATGCCGAATATTTCTTATTCTAAAAAATTATACTGGATAGCCCAAGCGAAATTTTGGGGAATATTAGTATTAATGATTTTATTTTTAATAGTTGATATTAAATACGGTATCAAATATTCTAGTTTCACTTTTAAAACTTTTGAACTATTATTTTCTTTCCTCACGGGTTTTTTGTTTTTCCCAGCAGTGCGCCTTGTTTTTAAGAAAATTGATAAAATCGAGGATAAAATCATCAGTCAGAGCAATTCAGCTGAATTAGGCATTGAAGGAGAAGAAACTGTTAATTTGTGGCTCGAAGAATTATTACCAAAAGAAAATTATAAGATATTCAGAAATGTTGAATTACCAAAATATAAATTTGATATCGATTTTGTAGTAACTGGGCCGAAAGGTATTATTTTAATCGAGGCAAAAAACTTTTCAAAAAATGTTTGTTTTGATAATGACGATTATTTAGTTGAAAAATTGGAAAAATTAGAAATTTGCCATAATGACCCCAGAAAAAAAATATTATATTATGAACAAAAATTTCGTGAATATCTTGAGGAAAATCGAGTAGTTGGAATTAAAATCAATTCTACGATTGTTTTTTCAGAAGGCAATAATGTTACGCTCAATGGGAAAACTGGTATATTTATAAATCGGAGTCGCAAAGATTTAAATAGATACCTGATGAGCCTATACGATGATCCAAATTATAAAAAAGATATTAACGAGAAATTAAATAAATTAATGGAGCAATAATATAATATGGAGTTGTTGAGGAAAATTACCGGGGATAATTTGGATAATATTTTAAAAAATATAATGTTTGAAAATTTTGGAACTGAAAGCGAGTCGCAAAACCCGAGCCAAGAAAATGAGCAGGCAAATGCGGAGATTTTTGCCGAGAGCAAAGAAAAGGAGGCAATAATGAAAGAATTGTGGGATAAAGACGAAATAAACCGCAAAAGAGACGCCTATCCTGCAATTGATATTCCAGAAGAAGAATGCGACCTTGAAATCCCGGCGGGAATGGTGCTGGCAAGATATGAAGCAAGAAAAGGGCAAGCCGATTGGGTTGAAATATTGGCGCCGGTGGTTGCCCGGATAAACGCCCAATTTTCATTCCCCGGTCAAAAAAGGCCGGCAGACTATAATCGGGATAACTGGCGCATCGCCACAATCCAGGGAGAAAGATTCCATATTCAAGGAAAATATCAGCCAGAAGGCGGGTTTTAATTTTTTGCAAAATAATTAACGCATTAAGCTATAATATCCAGTATAGGTTGGTTCATAATGGAATTATTGAGGAAGACGACCGGGGATAATTCGGATAAAAAACCGCTTTTTGAGAAAAGCCGGCATCCGAACAAGGCCTGCGCGCACAAATGGGACTGGGTTTTCATTGCCGACGAGCAAGCGCGAATAAAATTCGCGTTTTTATGTTAATTATTTATTGTTAAATATTTTGACATTCAATGTTGACAAATTTTACATATTTGTTACGATAGCCTTATAAACACAAGCTTATGACTAACGCTTATTTTGATTTCATAAAACAAAGCCGGGAGGCGCTGGGACTACCACAGGCCCAAATGGCCAAAAGGCTGGGGGTTTCGCGCCCGACTTATATTGCCATCGAACAGGGAGCGCGCGATTTGTCGCTGGAAGAGGCTCAAAAGCTGGTTGATATTTTTGGAATACCCTTGGATAGCTTAAAACAAGGCATGGCCCAGAATTACGAGAAATACAAGCAGATGATCATAGCCTTCCTGCGGCTGGCCAAGGACGCGGATGGCCGGATGACCAAAACCAAACTGGCCAAACTTTTATATTTGGCCGATTTTTCGTGGTTTTACAACAAATTGGAAAGCATGAGCGGGATGCAGTACCGCAAAATCCAATACGGCCCAGTGCCGGATATGTATTTCCGCGCTTTAGACGAACTGGAAGAAAACAGCACGATCAAAGTTAACCGGACCGCCGACGGGCCGATATTGATCGCCGAAAACGAAGCAATACAAAAAACCGATTTGAACCAAATCGGCCAAAAGGAATTGGAGCTGATCAAAAAAATCGCGGCTAAATGGAAGAACAAAAGGACCAACGAGATCGTGGCATTCACGCACAACCAGCTGCCATATAAGATCTGCGAGGAAAACGAAATCATACCTTACGAATTGATAACCCAGGAGGACCCGGATTACGTCTATTAAGGGTCTGTTGCTGAATTGGCTTCAACTGCAATTCCCATCTTTCGGCTGTAAAAAATTTATCATTCGTCGACAGATTAAGTCTAATATGCCTCCTCATTCTTTATTTTTTTCGCTCTAAATCTGAAAATTTCGCTCTGAAGCCAATTCGGCAACAGACCCTATTAACCGATATGGCAAAATACACGGTAATTATCGAAAAATTTTCCGAGCGGCATTATATGAAGACTTTTTCTAAAAAATACGGCCGCGCTTGGGATATCACCCTAGAAGCGTTAATTCGTGAATTTTAAAGTTTTGACGTTTTATTTGAAAAAAGCATCGCCGAAACGATCACTAATGCGGCAGAAATCAAAATCTGCAAAGCGGAATTCAAGGTGGCCGGCACCAATGAATCGCGCCACGGGTCGGGCAATCGCTGCATTGTGGCAATAAATAAGATCAAAAGCACGATTAAAGTGCTTTTGGTTTATGGAAAAACCGACATCGGCGGGGGCAAGGAAACCATAACATGGAAAAATATTATCCGCGATAATTATTCGGAATACCGAAATTTTTTATAAAATATCATGCAAATTTTTAATGATCTTAATTTAGCAAATTTAATAATGGAACCAATAAAATTTGCCGGCGGCTTGGTTATTGCGCTAATCGATTTATTATTGAATTAGTCGAAGATGACGAAATTAGCGGTAAATTTATCATGAGGCTGTAAAGTTTATAAATTTAAAATCGCTAAAATCTAATAATAGGAAATGAAAACAAATCGAATCGCCATTAAAGTAAAAATTATTGCGGGCGTTGGCGTGATGGCAGGTGTGATCGCGATCGGAGTCTTTTTTTCCCGCAGCCAAATCACTGCCCCAAGCCAACAAAATCATAACAACTCGCCAACATTAACGGAAAATAAAAACATTTTTGCGGATTCCGAAAGGGAATGCGCCCAGCCAACCGACTCGGTAGTAAGGGATTATTGCTATTCGGAAATGGCCAAGAAGTCGCAAAATATTGATATTTGCGACCGCGCTACTAAAAGCGGTAAAAATTTGTGCTATTCGAAGGTCGCCGCGGAAAAGAAAGATTACGGCCTCTGCGATCAAATCAAGGATGAAAGCGGCCGGCAGGTGTGTTATGAAATGGTGGCGGTTTCGCTACAAATTCCCGCCGAGTGCGAAAAAATTCCCACTCCGTACACGCAAGATAATAAAAACATAAAATCGTTATGCTACTCGGAAATTGGCAAGGCAAATGACGACCCCGAAACCTGCGCCCGGGTCGAATTCGATAGTTACCGCGCCGGGTGCTACGCCCAGATCGCCACCAACAGAAAAAACCTCTCGTTGTGCGACATGATCGACCTGCAAGGCGATAAATATTATTGCTACGGGGATGTTGCCGCCGCCAAAAAAGATGTCTCTATCTGCGATACAATAACCAATAGCGCAAAATATTCATGCTATATAAAAACCGCCGAATCGACCAATGATGCGACCGTGTGCGAGAAAATTATCGAGCCGGGTTTTTTTAAAGACGAATGTTATATGATTTTTGGCATTCAACCGGGAAACCGAGACCTTGCGGCGGCTACGACCTCTGTTGATACCGATCAATCATCGGATGACGATACGGAAAAGGCGCTGCAATCTGCCCGGAATTCAGGAGCTATGGTGATAAAGGAAAGCGAGCATAACTACGAAATTATCGACAAACCCCTGCCAAAATGGAATTTTCCTCAAAAATATTACGGTAAAAAAGTTGAATTAACGGTAAGATCAGCTGAATCCGGCGGACAAACATACGGAATCGTCCTGGATACAGTGACCGGCGACTACCAGGTAACGGCTAATATGAGCAATGATTTTTATTTTGTTGATGCCAATGGCATTGTTTGCTACGGCAGACCGAAATATAAAAACACTTATTGCGTCCGCGAAAAATACACATCTTTGGCGTTGGTAAAATATTTTGCGGGCCAAAAAGAGCAGGAGAACCGTGATTTAAGCTGGGATGAATCCCAGCTGCAACGCATGATGATCGATTACGGCTGGCTGCCGAATAATCTCATGGCAGCCATGATGTCGATCGCGGAATTTTCCTTTTCGCAATTATCGCAAGATAAGCTTTCCAACGGCAAAGAATTAATCTGGACGAGTGAAGACGGCAAAAGCAGGAACATGATCGGAACCGTAGTAAATTTTGATTTCAACGAGCCGAGAGAAAGTTTGCGGACAAAAGGCATCCACCTAGCAACCCTTTTGGCTGATATATACAATACAAAAGATAATCCCATAATTTGGGATAAAGCAAATGACACTTTTACGATCCCTTACTTCAATATTGAAAATAGCAATATGGACGAAGCAATCGATAATTTTTTTGACTTAGCCGGAATTGAAAAACAGAAATATAATATTAGCCAGTAGCGGCGATGCGCAAACTGTTATGTTTTTTTGATTTGCCGGTGAAAATGGATTTGCGTCATGATGCTGCGTCATAATGCTATGTATTCCAATAATCGTTATAAAAATTGCATAAAAAAAGTCATATGGAATTATTGAGGAAGACGACCGGGGATAATTCGGATAAAAAACCGCTTTTTGAGAAAAGCCGGCATCCGAACAAGGCCTGCGCGCACAAATGGGACTGGGTTTTCATTGCCGACGAGCAAGCGCGGGCAAACATTGCCTACCAAATGCAATATTTGGAGTTTTTGGTTAACCTTTACAATGATTACCAGATCTACGCGGCGGTGGAGTCGCTGCTGTGCAAAAATATCATGGTTCTAATCGACAGTATCGTGGAATGCGCGCTGTTTGATTTGGTAAACCAGGCGTGCGCCAAGGCCAACCTGCAATATGATAAAAAAACATTTCAAACCAAGATCATCCAAACGGCATGCGACCTGGGAATTATTACCAAGCACATGAAGGATAATTTCCATAATTTGCGGCGGGTGCGCAACCTCTTGCACATGAAGGGGATCGAATACGCCGAATACAACGCCTATACCATCGACGAGGCCAACAATTACCTGCGGCTGCTGGAAAAATTCCGCGCCCGGATCGCGGCGGGCAAGGCCTAGCGCGGCCATTATCTTTTAAAATTGGCTTTATTTTATGTTGACATGAAGCAAGATTTGTATTATTCTTGGGCAAGTATAAAATGCACTGGGAGGTGCAAAGTTGAAGGATCAGCAGCTTAAGAATTTGGTGATGAGTTATCCCTGGCCCGAGGGCAACTATGGCGCATTTCTACGTTATCTAATGGATGCGTTGATTAACTGCCGCGGCGCATTTATCAGCGTGCGCGGAGAAGATTTGCGCGTCGGCATTTACGGTGCCATTGGCGAGAAGATCGTGACCCTGGCGGAAGTGGTTGAGCTGGCAAAAATCTGCGCCAATAAACCAACGCTTGGGATATGCTTGGATTATACCGATGACGAGATCGGCGAGGAGGCATGCGCCGCGAGCGTGATCGAAGTCCTTGAAGATTCCGGCGTGAATTATATCATCTTCAGCCGTAATCTTGGTATTTTGGAAATGCTCCACCGCGATCATCCAGATATTGAAACGGGGCGAGTACTAACGGAGCCTTTGAGCCGGATCCAATTCCCGCTTAAAGGGCACAGCCAGACTAAATACCGCCACTTGGTGGTGTTGTTCGAGGAAAGCCATTACGTCAAGATCCTGGGCGTGGAGGATGCGATAGAAATGCATAGCCTCGATATCCAGCTTTGGGTAGCGATGGAAAAGTTTATTGCGTATTGCAATACAATGACTAGGGCTGGGATCGGGATCATCACCGAGAATTTAGGAAGTTGGCAGATCGGAGCGATCAGGTCAGATCTATAGGTTAGAGGAAACTCTAACCTTTCCGCATATTTAGGCGCAATTTGCGCTTTTGCAGTTTAATTTTTAAAATAGTTTAATAATATCTAACCTGAAGAAATCAGCCGGCAGGTAAAAACAAGGAATTATGGAGGTTAAAAAATACTTATGGAGCAAAAAATAAACAATCCGGTATTGTTGGGAATAATCGACCCAATTTGGCTGGAAGACATTAAAAAATATTTCTCTTCGGGAAAAAACGAGCTCTATATCGCTACCGACGCCTCTAACCGATATCGAGATAGGAAATCAATCAAAAAAGTTTATTTTAAAATCAATGGCACCGATTGCGCCTCATTTGAAGCGGATTTTATCGGGTTTACCGATGAAAATATTATTGAATCAAGATTGTATGGCCCGCAAAGCGATCACGGAAACCTATATTATGGCTTTAAAAATTTTAAAAAACTTGAAAAAGATATTTTGTTAGACCAAATGGAAAATGCGAATACATGGAAAGTTATCCGAAAAAACCAACAAACCCCAGTAATTGTTAATATAAATTTATGAAGGTTATATTTATTGCCGGGCCGTATTTTGGCAACGGCGACAAATCAAAAATCCAAGATAACATCCGACATGCCGAGCAATACCAGATCGCACTAGCGAATGCGGGAATAGGTTTTTTTTGCCCACACAACCACACCGAACATTTTGAGATCAAAGCCACGGCCAACGAGGATTTTTACCGCACGCTGGATATGGTTTTTTGCAAAAAATGGCCGATGCGATCATGGCGATTCCGGGATGGGAAACTTCCAGCGGCTCAAGGGCGGAGATCGAATACGCCAAGGCAAGGGGGATCCTGGTGTTTTATCCAACCTCGCCGGCGGATCTTGGCGCAGTCAAAAAATGGTCGGAGAGTTAAATTTTATCATTGACGGGCATTAGGTTTTATATTATAGTTTGGCCAGTATAAAGTGCATTAGGAGGTGCGACTTTGAAAGATGAGAATGGGCCAAGGCGCGACTTGGTAATCGGAAAACCACATCCGATGGCATGGCGTTCGGGCGTGGAAGTCGTATTGCGCGATGCCGCCGATTGTGCCGGAGGCTGGATGATTAATGTTAGCCATTGCTATCTGGCGGTGGGCGAGGACGGCCGTTCGGGAATGTATTTGCCCGAGATCGTCGGTATGGCAAACAACTACGAAGCCGCACCAATGATCGTGGTCAACATCGTCCACAAAAAGGGCGATCCGGAAGCAACCACTTGTGCCAATAATACCGTCGGCCTGTTGCAGCAACGATATTCGGGAAGGTTTGTCATCGCCTCGGAAAACCCCGAGATATTGAGGTACGTTGAAGGAGAATATCTGGATGTGGAAACGGCCCTGATCATTTACGGCCAACTGTTGAAGCCGGTGCGCAGAGAGATTGAGGAGAACCAATACAACCTTAAATACCGGCATTTGCTGGTTTTCGGGTTTTGGCTTCTTGCCACCACAGAGCGTGAGCTAGAGCGATTACGCGACATAGCTGGAAATCAGCATATTGGCCTTTGGATGCATTGCGAAAATATCACTGACGGCATCACGCTGGCCAATTCGGGGATTGGGGTCATATCCTATACACCAAAACAGGTTTGTCTGCGTTTGCAGGGCCGGTAAGAGAATCTTGCCGGTCGATTATTTTTATTACGCGATGATGTTTTTTTAATTTGACTTTTACGGGTTTTGATCTATAAATTAATCACCCCCCCCAGCAAAGTGCGGGGGAAGCTATCCCAATCAAATGGGGGTTAAGTAGTGCAGAGATTACCGAAGAATTTGGCGATCCTAGCGGTCGCAATCACAGCTATTTTCCTATTATCAGGAACTGGCTGGGCACAGGGTGGGGATTGGCACCAATATGGGGGCGACAGTCAAGGTCAAGGCGAAAACCAATTCCAGGGAAGGCCGGATGAGCGGCATAACCCGGATTGGAGCCGGAATGATAATGACCGGAACCGCCATGGTATGACTTTTTACGGCGGGACCGGACATACGGCAAAAACATTTTTGCCGGATAGAAGAGTGACGTTCTATTATTATGATCCGGTCGTGTATTACCCGACGACATCGTGGTGGAGTTCGAGCTGGTATTCGACGAGTTGGTATTCAACGTCCAGCCATTGGGTCACAACATACCCATACTATACGAGTTTCTACCATGGCCCGCATGGCCGGGATTGGCTCGGCGGAATTTAAGCCAGCACCAACCTCCAATAGTTCCGGCGCAGTCGCGCACACGATCAAATTGATTGCGCCGGAAATCAATTTTTAAAATTTTATCCCGGCTTTGGCCGGGTTTTGGTTGGCGGCCCGCGGTTGACGAATTGCGGTCCACATATTAACATCTGATCAATACAATGCACTGGGAGGTGCGAATACGAAAAGTAACTTACCAACAATAGCGGCTAGCCACTCTGCGAGCATAGAGAGGGTGATCGAAGAGCTGAAAGCAATCGAGGGACTAACATCGACAATATACGTTAAAGTAAGTAAACACGGGAAGCTTGTCGATGGATTACGCACAGATTTCGCGTTTTTTGCCGATATTGTGGCCAAAAACGTGGACAACCCGGTTATTACCACGCATATTGCGTCGGCACCAGTGAAAAGAGGAACTATCGACCGAACAACCGCCGACCAGGCAAGAATAATTGCCAATGTTATGATAACCCGGGGGATCGAGCCGGTCATTGTCAGCACCGAGCCATCGGTATTGGGAAGCATCAAAGGAAGAATACCGGGCGCCGAAAGCGGCTTATTAGTTAGAGATGATTTATATGGTATTGCAAATTACCCGCGCTGGAGAGGGCTGGATAATTTAGGGTGCCGACATGTCTTTTATGAGCCGAACGAGCCGGTAGGACGGATGCATATTAGTGCCCTAATAAAGCTGGCAAAATCCGGGCAGGAGAAGAGTTTTTCTGCTTGGATCAATCTCGAAGATACAAACATAGAAACTGTTGTAAATATCGCGTCGGGGGGTATGGGTGTTATCATTCCTACGAGAACAATATAAAAGTTGCGCTATAAAATTTTAACATTCGTTCGCTTTTTTTATTTTATGCACGCGCCCAATACCAAGGCAAAACACCAAATGTATCATTAAATAAATTTTTTTACTCATTACGATATCACCAAAAAAACCACCACAAAAACGCAAATATCTGGTGATGGTGGTATAATTTAAAAATATGAAATTGACGCGCGAAAAAATTATATTATTCGTCATTGCCGACACGGCGCTTATGGGCGCATTGTGGTTTTTTGTGATCCCCGGATTTATGGGTGATGAGCTTGCTAAGCCGGAGGTGCGCCTGTTTTATTACTACGGATTGCCGATATTCTGGCTGGCAATGCAAACCTACGTGGTAATGGCGATTAAACCGAAAAAATAATTACGGAAGGGAATAATTGTTGACGGAAAACGCGCATTTAATTATATTGAGGCTAGAAAAAGACATCTAGGAGGGATGTTCTTGTTACAAAAAGATATCGTGGTGGCTCGATTTTTTGAGATGCATCCAGGAATGAGCGCAGCGAAGTTTCAAAAACGCCTGACCGAATTGCTTAAAGATAGACAAAATGGCATTTTCTTAACCATCGAAAGAGATGATGCGCTGATCGATGGTAAAGAAAAATATCCATTAGCGGATACCTTGGGTTTTATCGCCCAGTTTGAGGCAGTAATCGCGGTCAGCGCCAGCTACGGTGAAAATGGATGCGAGGCGACTTGCTTGCTAAATACGGCGATGATGCTGGGTAATTATCAGGTGGTTGGAACCATATTTACCGACGAACTTGAGGGGGCGACATATCTAAATACCGTGCGACCAGCGGTCGTGGAAGTCGGCTACCGGCCCGCAAGCGATATTCCAACGATTGCGCGCGAGCTGGATGGAATGGGTCCGGCGGATATCAGTAAACTGCCTTACGCGCATTTACTGCTGGATTTTGATCCTGATTGCAGCGGGTCGCTGAGATCGCTGCTGGAAAATACCCGAAAGGCAAGAATTCAGCTTTGGCTTCGTTTAACCGAAGACCAATTAAGCGAATATGGTAACGCGCTCATGCAAGAGGGAATCTTGCTGGTAACCTATAAGAAAAAAGCACATTCAGTATAAAATCAGAATAGAAGAGAGCATGCAAAGGTCCGGCTTGGGATTCCAGGCAGGCATCTTTTTTTATTAGGATAGTAAATCGAAGCAAATTTCATTTATAAAAAATTGACGGATAAATTTTTTTTAGCTATGTTGACGACAGAACGAAGCACCGGGAGGTGCATTCTTTGACAGATACGGCAAAAATCGTGCATCATATAATACCCATGGGAATGGGAAGCATGATCGGCAATAGAAGCCTGCTAGATGCGCTGCGCGAGACGATCATGTTGGATTTCGGCCTTTTTGCGGATGTTCGAGGCGTGATAAGGCCAATGGTGGCTCCGAAAATACCACTAGTTGCATTTGCGGACCTAGTTCGGCCATACCAAGCAACCTTGGGGTTAAATATTGACTATGACGAGCGCGACCCACAAGGGCTTGCCTGTGCGGTTGAGGTTTGTCGAGAGTTGGAAGGAATGCCAGGCAACGGCGTCATCTTCTCAAGTGACCGCAAAGTAATCCAGACGGTTAAAGATACCTTTGGCGGTCTAGTGCCAACCGGATTGGTCTTGGCGGGCGATACGGCTACAGAATTAAAATCGGATCCGTTACTCGGCTGGAAAGAACTGGGATTCAAGCATGTGCTGCTGAAGTTTGATCCCAAGTGCTTGAAAGCGATCGGCAGCTTAGTTGACCATGCGGCGGGCTACGACGTGAGAATTTGGGTTAATACAGGCAGCTCCGAAGAATATCTTGCGCTCGCAAAGCCTTTAGCTATTGCCGGGGCAACGATTCTGACGGAAATCCCGTGCAAAATAAATTGGTGAGCAAGGTCCGGCTTGGGATTCCAGGCAGGCATCTTTTTTTATTAGGAACAATAGCCATTAAACTTTCAAATATTGACAAACAATGGCCAACATTGTAAAAAAATAGCGGGGTGACATTATACAAACAAAAGAGAGCTCGAGGAATTATCCGATCAGTGGCTTAGTCTTTTTGGCCTGCTGTATAGCATATATCTTTTACTTAAGTATGGTGTATGTTGTTTGGATAGATAAGGACCTAGGGCGCCATATAATCGGACTGACAAAAAAAAGGAACCGCACCCTGGAGAACTTCGAATCCGTAAATTCACAACTAGTAAAGACAGTGGAGGGCGCAATTTATTTAGGGGCATTCGCCGGGCTTATCGCGTGGCTTGCCAGCGGCAATAGTTGGATCGCAGCAGAAGTCGCTATTGTAATCGCGGCAGCGGTCCATTATTTCTGTACATGGAAGTACGCATTAGCTTACCGCCTTGAGAGCTTCTTTTAAATTGCAAACTCATTCTTTTTAATTTTTGACGCCGCCCTTTCGGGGCGGCTTTGACATTATAAATTAAACGTATTGCGGTAAAATGGTATGATGAGGACATGGATACGAAATTTAATTATCTAATTTGTGATGTCGATGGCGTGATCTTTGACCGGATGCCAATGATCAGCACCGCGCTAGTTGAAGCAATGAAGTCAAAAGGGGTGAGCGAGGCACTAGTGCGGGATTTTTTGCGAGGATCGCTGGGTACGCCATTGGAAATTCAAATTCGGGGTATCATGGCCTCAGCGGGAAAATCAATCAAAAGCGATGAAGTAAAACAGGTGATCGATGATTTTCGTAAGGCCATGGCCGCCGGCGGAGACAAATCTGCGATCTTTCCGGGAGTAAAAGCCACTTTGGATAAATTAAAATCGCAAGGAGTGGCAATCATGACCAGCAGCGGATCATCGACCTGGAAGATCGAAGAATTATTCGAACAATTCAAACTGCCGCATGACGTTTTGTTGGGGTCGGACCGCATTTTGAAAGGCGAGGCGCATATTGATTTTTTTGCGGATCATTTTGCGATCGCGAGGCCGGAATTCTGCCGGCGGGCGGCATTCGTGGGCGACGGTACCGCCGATATGGAAATTGCGCGCCGCAACGAAATTTTTGCGATCGGAATCACCAATTCGCTCGAAGAAAATGAATTGCGGCAGGCCGGCGCCCAAGCGGTGATCGGCAGTTTTTCGGAATTGGGGCGGTTTTTTTTAAAAAATTGAAGCGGTATTTATCGGAAGGTTTTTAATTTTGTTATCATCAAAAAAACGACGCTTATTTTTTATGAAAAAAAATATTAAAGTTAAATTTTTTTCGGTTTTGGCAATATTTTCATTATTTATCCCTTGGATCTCGGAACCGGCGATTGCCGATGGGGGGTTTGGCGTATATGACCGCGATATGGATTCGTGGCGGCTGCAAGATATGAAAGAGCAAGCCGCGGCGATCAACTACGAAAACGGTATGGAGAACATGATCCTGACGATCAACCCCACCGAACTGCGCGGTGAAAAAGCAGTTTGGGTATTCCCGGTGCCAGCAGCGCCGCAGAAAACGGCGGTTGATATTATTGCCGGATTCCCCCGATTCTCCGGCCGAGATGTGGAATTGATGCTTCAAAACAATATCCAAAGCAGCTTGGGATTAATGGCCTCGTCGCAAATTTATCCAGTATTTCCTTTTGGAATGCTTTTGGTGAGCATGGGCGGAGTCAGAAGTGTCGATTACAACAACGTGAGCGTTTATGAGCATATCGATAAAATGGGATTATCGACCGAACTTGTCTCGGCTAAAGACGGCAGCTCCCTTGCTGATTACCTGGCCGGCAAGGATCTGGGATTGCCGCCGGCAATGAAGCCGCTTTTGGACGAATACGCGGGTAAAGACTATTCTTTCGTGGTTTCATGGATATCCAATATCGACCAATTCAATGCCGAAAGGAATAATATCGATGCCGGCAACCGGAACGCAAAGAACAACAGCATTGGCGTTTCGATAATTTTTCCGACGGATAAAATTTTTTTTCCGATGAAAGTCACGGGCGTTTATGAAAGCGCCAAGATCCCGATGCTGGTTTACGTGGTGGGGCATGTGACGCCTAAAATCGACAATTTGCTTAGTGAATTTACACAAACATCGTATTATGTCGACAGCGAATACGATACGGCGGCGGAATTTTTGGGGTTTTTCAACAACAAATCGAATATCGGCAACCTTACCTATACCAAGATAATGATCAACGCGCCGTCGAAATATTTATCCGACGACCTGTGGATGGACAGCAAGGCGCCGCTAAAAATAAGCTTTTTATACTGGCTGAACGCTTTTTACTGGATCTTGGGAATAATAATTTTTGCGGCAATATCAGCCGCGGCCAGTATTTTGGCGGCAATACTGACGTTCGGAAGAAATAATGTTTCCAAGAAAAAGTTCGCGTTATTCGGCCAGTGGAATTTTTTGACGCTCATCGCGGTGGCGATCCAAGCCAAGCGGATCAAAATAAAACAGCCCACCGCCGAATTAAAAGAAAAACTCGCCCGCGAAGGATTTACCATTGCCGAGCCCAAAGGGTCGAATTTTGCGGCTTGGTTTAGTTTTATATTTATTTTGATATTGATCGGCCTTAGAATTATTATTAATTTTATTTTTTAACTCTGCCGGTTTTGACAGCGGCAATCGTTTAGATTATTCTAATTATGTGATCAGAACAACTTAATAGCATCAACTATCTAGAGCGGCGGTAAGGGTTCTGGCCCAGTGACCCGCCCGGCAACTTGCCACAACTGGCAAAGTGCCAAATCCAGCCCAAAAAAGGGAAAGATACGAGAAGAATAATTTTTGCGCCCTTCCTTAACTTGGAAGGGCCTTCAAGTTATTAGGTCTATAATTAATTTAAATAATATGAACATTAAAACCGCGGAATTTGTGAGCCCCAAGCATCCCGACAAAGTATGCGACATCATCGCCGATACATTACTGGATGCTTATTTGGAGCAGGATCCCAGCAGCCGGGCGGCAATCGAAGCCATGGGAGGGCATGGCTTGGTCACCGTAACCGGCGAAGTGACGAGCAATGCCAAGATCGATCCGGAAAAAATCATTAAAGGCGTGGTTAATGAAGATTACCTGCTCAACGTCAAGATCACCCAGCAGAGCAAATTTATCGCCCAAGGCGTGGACGCCGGCGGCGCGGGCGATCAAGGGATCATGACCGGTTATGCGACGCGGGATACGGATAATTATATGCCCAAGGAATATGAGCTGGCGCGCGGCCTGTGTGAATTTTTATTTGCCAAGTTCCCGTATGACGGTAAAACGCAGATCACGCTTGCCGACGGGCGGGTGCAAACCGCGGTGGCCAGCTTCCAGAACACGCACAACGACGAATTGCGGGCGGCGATAAGGTCGTTTATCGAAGCCGACGAGTATTTGGTCAATCCGGCCGGGGAGTGGTTTTCGGGCGGATTCGATGCCGACTCGGGCTTATCGGGCCGCAAGATCGTGGTGGATAATTACGGCCCCGAGGTGAGTGTGGGCGGGGGATCGTTTTCGGGCAAGGATTGGACCAAGGTGGACCGCAGCGGGGCCTATATGGCGCGGCGGATCGCAGTAGACCTTTTGGAAAAAAATCCGGGAGCTAAAACCGTAAGAACCAAGCTTGCCTACGCAATAGGAAAAAAAGAGCCGGTGATGGCCGCGGCCGAGATCGACGGCGTCCAGCAAGCCATTGAAGGGTACGATCTGTCGCCCAAGGGAATATACAATTTCTTGGAATTGGGCAAGGTAAAATTTGCCCAGGCCGCCCAATGGGGCCATTTTGGCCGAGGGTTTACCTGGAAGTAAAAGTTATTTTATTAAATCCAAAAAATACCCTGGGGCAAAACCCAAGGGTATTTTTTGGGTTACCATTAAAAGTCGGAAGACTTTTTTATTTTATTTTTTTGACAATAATTAAATTAAATTTTATAGTGATATTCTAACGATACGCAAAGAGGAGGAAGGATTATTGGATACGGGTAAAGTTGGTATGCGCCTGAAAAAAAACAGAAAGGGCGGCGTAAAACGGGTATTGATAATTTTTGACCCGGGAGAACAGTACTTTTCCAAAGACTGGACATTGGCGGATATCGAAGATGGTGAAATCATTTTCATAAATAAAGGGGAAAAAGTTCCCCCAGTGATCGTTGCCAAGTTCCGGGGAATGATCGGATCAATAAAGAGAACAAAAGGCGTTGAGGCGGTTGGGATAAAAAGCGATACGATAATCGTCTTGCCGAATGGCGACAAACCAAAAATATTACTGCACAAAGAAATCACGGCAAAAATCAAAAGTGCCTTAGCGCCCGACAACCAGGTTGCGGTAATTTTCACCCCATTCGACGATGCGGAAAAAGAACAAAGAGGGTTCGCGGACCCGCCGTTGGAGGCATACCAAGAATTGGGGGTTGGAATTCCGCCCGGGATTTTTCCGGGATCGATCCTGCCTGATGTATTACTTGGTCCAGGTATGGTGATAATCGAAATGCAATATACCCGATCTGCCAGAAACATTAGTGCCGATGACGCGGACGGAGTATCCGGCCCCGTTGGCGGTATTGAATTGCACAGCGAAGAATTAGTGGCAATCGGCTTGGCAATCGAAGGGCTAGATCCTGGTGAACTATTAGGCTTAGTGTTCGGCCTCGCAAAGACTGGTAAAAATTGGCGAGGAGAACATTGAACAGATAGTTCTATTTTTTTATTTAGCCAATAATTGACAAATGGGCGCGGAAAAGTATAATGGTGGCGGGTGAAATGAATGGCATTTCCGCAGAGATTCAATTGGGATCCTTTCCCCGATAGTATGGACGTTGTTAGTGAATGTGGCGTCCCGCCAGCTTTTTTTAAAATTGAGCAAAGAATCGCAACCACTACCGGTAAACCCACGTTCCGCCTGCTTGTACGCAACCAGGTCGTTCTGGACAACGTCCAATTGGGCGTAATAAGAAAAAAACTCCAAGTCGAAAGCGGCCAGATCAAGTCTAAAAGGGTAAGGCGATTCTTTAAAGCGCAGCCCCCTGCCAGCCGCAAGGGCCGCGGAGCAAAAAATATACAATAGAGAATGGCCACAAGCTAACTCTTTTTTCGTTTATAAATGCTCCATTCAGGGTATTGTGGTCGATCGGGAGCGGTTTTTTTGTTAGAATACATCTAACGTCTTTAACGCCAATTAAAACAGCGATAATAACATAATGGACAAGCGGCCAAAGTTTAGCGACCAATTATTAACTGCTTTGCTCGCGGCGATTGCAATTCCGATGATCGCGGTGATGGTTTATTTTTTGATCAAGCATCCGCTCCCAATTTTCGGGTCGGCTAGCCCGGCGAATTCGATGATCAATCTGGCAACGATCATTTGGGCCTTGGCGGCATTAATCTATTGGGCCGCGCGCGCTTCAAACGAACAGAAGGCAATCCAAAAAAATGGCCGTAAAAATATTTCGCCGGTCACATTGATGAAAAGGCAGATGCCATGGCATTTGAAATTGCGGCTATTTGCGGTGGCAGTAATCTGGATCGTATTGCTTGGATGGGTGGTATTTTATGGGATTTTGCCGGCAATATTGGCGGTAATGAACGGCGAGGTTTAGCCAAAAAATATTTCAACCTGCAAACAACCAGCCGAAGCGGGCTGTTTTTTGTATGCCTTGAACAAAAAATTGCCAATTTTGTTGACAAAATCGATTAAAATAATTATAGTTATTGAGTCTTAAAAGGAGGGACGTTTATATTCAATAACTTACGGCGAAACGCCGCCTTTTGGGCCAGAGGCTTACTGCCCAAAGAAACCAGGACGTTGATCGAATTTATTGAGCTGGTGCGGGATTGCAAGTTGCCCGCAGTAAGAATCGGGTTTTTTGATCAGTTGATCATTAAGGACGGCAAAATCAGTGGCTCCGGATATTTATCTTTCGAAAAAAAACGGATTTATATCCGGTGCGAAGCCAGGGATTGCGACGGGACAAAAATCATTTTCGAGCAGCCTATTGTCTATTATGCCGCCAATTGCGAACTTGATGGGTTCCCGATACCATCGCCGTCCGAGATCGAAGCTCAAAATAATCTACACCTGTATTGTTCGTTAGTATGGTTTCTGAAGTTGTATCTGGAATTATCTTTGGAAACCGAAGTAGAATTTTTCGAGTAGTATGTGTGCGGGACAACTGCACACCTGTTTTATTATACATTGACTAGTTTTTAAATCCGTATTAGTATTTTGCCACAAATATCTATTCGCAAAAACAATTAATCTAAATTTAATTCGGGCGCGGTAGAATTGATAAATTTAAGCACCAAAAATTATGCAATCAATCACGCAAAATAAAAAAGCGGATCGGCGGGCGGCGCCAATCGCAACCGCCGCAAGCCGGCAAAATACCGGCCTTAAAAAAATGAGCCGCAAACTGGTCCCGGGCAAGAGTTTGGAACAAATTCGGAGGGACGCGCTTAAACAGCTGCAAGAAATCGGGATTTCTTTTATATAAATATACATATGAACATCTTATTGAATTGGCTGGTTACGACCGTAGCGGTGATCGCGGCGGCCTATCTTTTGCCGGGCGTAACGATATCGGGTTTTTGGGCGGCTCTTATAGTGGCGCTAGTTTTGGGAATTTTAAACGTATTTGTAAAGCCCGTGCTTTTGCTTTTAACGTTACCGATCAATATTTTGACTTTGGGGCTCTTTACCCTAGTGATCAACGCGTTAATCATTTTAATGGCATCAGCCTTAGTTCCGGGATTTAAAGTGGCGGGATTTTGGAACGCGATGCTTTTTGGCATCGTTTTGGCAATAATTACTTACCTTATCCACCGGGCGAGCAAATAATTTGCTATAATCGGTAATATAAACAACCGCAAATCATGGAAAATCAAAACTTACAGCCCACCGGATGCTGCGAGCCGTTCGATCCGGCGCCGTGGAACGAAAAAGAAATAGCATGGAACGATAAATTGTTCGTAATCGATCACGTAACCAGCTTTTTGCATATGCCGCTCAACATGGGAAAGGTGATCGTAAAGAATTTGGACCTAATCGATAAGGCGCAAGCCAAGGCGCCGCATCAACTGATGCTCACCGATGAAAAATCGCTATGGGGATCGGATATCTACATTGATGTGGCAAAAGACGTGCCGGGGGCAAAAACGGCAAAATTGTCGGGAATTTTTTTGACGAAAGTTTTTGAAGGGCCATACCAAAATGTTGGGATTTGGGCCAAAGAGATGGAAAAATACGTGAGCGAAAAGGGCAAATCGATGAAGAAGCTATATTTTTCCTACACCACCTGCCCAAAATGCGCCAAAGCCTACGGCAAAAATTACGTGGTATTGTTCGCGCAGATCGCGTAACCAGACAATCCAAGAAACGCGCCGCGTCCATACCAATGCGGGGCGTTTTTTGTTATAATTTTTCCAATAGCACCAAATTTATGGAGGTATTAGCCAAATCATTGGTCATCATTGGCGCGGTCATGATATTTCTTGGATTGGCCGCCGCCGGAAAGCTGGGGCCGCTGGGAAAACTACCCGGCGATATTTTGATCGAGAGGGAAAATTTCAAATTTTATTTCCCGCTGGCAACCGGAATATTGATCAGCATACTATTGAGCGCCATCCTATGGTTTTTTAAAAAATAGCGGTAACCATGGGCGCGCCTTAGCCAAAAAGATACATATTATCAATTATCAATATTATTAATTACTAAAAAAATGGGAAAAACATTAAACGAACAATTAATTCTTACGGGCCTTGGGCTATTGTTGGGTTTTTTAGTTGTAAGATATTATCAGCCTATGTATTCCAATATGAAGCCGGAAGCGATACCGAACCGTCCGACAGACGTGGCTACTTCAAGCACGCCAGATAATGCGGCGGCCACCAAACCAGCTATGAGCGAAGCCGAGGCTAAAAAAATCGCCGAAGCCAATTGCATAAAAGGCGGCGAGGCGCTGATACCAGGAACTTATAACGAAAACAGCCAAACTTGGTGGTTTGACGCCAATCTGAACGCAACGCGGCCCGGCTGCAATCCGGCCTGCGTAGTTAGCGTTGAGACCAAAACCGCCGAGATCAACTGGCGCTGCACCGGCGCAATTCCGCCGGCGGATAACAACCAGCCGACCGCCTGCACCATGGATGCAAAAATATGCCCCGATGGCACGGCAGTGGGCCGGGTAGCCCCAGATTGCGAATTCGCGGCTTGCCCGCAAGACAACACCGGCAAAATTAAATGCAGCGACGATTCAAGGAAAGCCGAAATTTGCACCCAAGATTATGATCCGGTTTGCGCGACAGTAAACATCCAATGCATCAAAGCGCCGTGCGACCCGGTGAAACAAAATTTTGGAAACAAGTGCGAGGCGTGTAAGAACCCACTAGTATCGGATTACGTAAAGGGTGAATGTTTTAAATAATAAATCAAAAATATAAACTCAATTAAAGCAGTAAACATCAAGTGCGGGGGCTGCGAAAACAACATCATTATGTCGCTTCAAAAAGCGGGATTAAACAATATCGTGGTTGATATTCCCAACCAGACAGTGTCGTTCGAAGGCGATACGGCCGCGGCGGAAAAAATTTTGTCGCAAATGGGATACCCCAAGGCAGATAGCGACGAAGCGAAAAGCCTGATAAAAAAAACGAGATTATACGGTTCATGCATGGTGGGGCGAATAAAAAAATAATCTTAAAAATGGCGAAGGAACCCGTAATCATCATCGGACTGATCATTGGCCTGATGTCGATCATCGCCGCGGGTTTGTTTTTCGCAAAAATTGACCTGGCCGGAAGAAACGGCAATATGCCGCAAAATAAAAGTTCCATGCCAAGCGAGGCAAAGCCGGTAAAAAATTTCCTTGAAAAGATCGCCGCGCCGGAGCCCGAAGAAAATACAACCCCCGACTTGCGGCGGTCCGCGCCAACGAATAAGAATACCAATGAAGGATTTGAAATCGGATATTGCGGGAAAGCGATCCAGCAAAATTATGTTGCACCGCCAACATACAACCTTTGCGAAATTGGCGAAGTTCGGGGATTGAGCTGCGTTTCGAAAGTCCGCGACGATTGCCAATGGTGCTGGACATGCGGAAAAGGCGAAGGTAAGAAAATCTGCTGCGAAAAAGGCAATTAGCCGGCAAAAATCCGCGATCGCGGCCGCAATACGCGGCCGTTTTGGTGGTGCTTTTTGATGCATTAATATTGACAATCTTGGAAAATATTATTATTGAGTAACCGTACTTTTAAAACAAGTTTTGGCAGCGTTTTGGGCTTTTTTGTAAAATTCCCAAAACGCTGCCAAAAAACGGCATTAATGGAGGTTGCTAATGCATATCGCAATAAAATTGAAGTTTTTTAATGAAGATTCGGCCGAAGAATTGAATAACGCTGGAATAGAATTTCATCAAGGCAAAAGCGGAGTAACCGTCACACTGCCACGCATCGGTAAAATAAATGAACAGCGCTACCTTGTGCCAGACTTCTTGAATGGAAATGTCGGCAAAGTATATTTAGTCATTAGCGAAGAGGGAGGCTTAAATTCTCGAAACCATATGGCGCAAGTGGTATGCGATGTTAACGGCAACCGATTGGTCCCGCTACGCAAATTTAGGAAAATGTGGGATTCGGGCAAGCATGCATTCTTTTATTCATGGGAAAAACTAATCCGAATAAAAGCAAAATTCGGAGATAACAATTTCCAATTGACCATTACCGAACTCGAGGTTGTCCGCGATATCAAAGATGCAAATGTTCTATTGATCAAGCGCGTTTCTTTCGGTACTTACAGTTGGAAACCAGATATTGATGGCTACGACCTAAAATTGCCAAAGCATTTAGCGCACTTTTACGAGGCGGCGCTCGCAGTACTGGATAAAGCAAATTGCCCGTGCACCCATTTACATTACGCACTCTTATAAGTGGTCCAGACCCCGAACCGAAAGATGATTTTTTTAGGGGTCTTTTTTTAATACTTTGACAATTTGATCCGTAACTTTTTTTAAAAAAATATTATGAGCAAAAAAATACAGAAGCAACGAGATTTGTTTTAATAAAACAAAAAGAGCTAAAATAAAAACAAAGCATAAAAAGATACCCAGACCAAGCCATGAAAAAAAATCGCAAATTAATTTTTATCATTACGGGTATTTTATTTTTGGCTTCGATATTTATTTCATCGGAGGCAGCAGTTAAAACGCCAACTCCGACAATAGGCGAAAAACCGCAAGCTCCGGAAATTTTTAAGATCGAGCCTGCCTGGACATCGACGGCAGATAATCCGGAAGAAATTTACGTGCACCTTGGCTTTGGCTATCAAAACGGGGAGCGCGCCGCCTACCGGCTTTATAAAAAAGACACCGCCGGCCAATGGGTAATGGATTACGACAGCAAAACCGAAACCACGGCAGTGAGTTTACCGGACCGCAAGGCCAACCAAATCGGCGAAACCTATTATTATTACGCCACCGCGGTAAAAAACGGCACCGAAAGCGAGCCATCGGCGATAATGCCGATCACACTTGTCCGGCCGGCATGTTACGATACCGACCGCGACGCAAACCATGCAACGGGCGTTAATTATTACGAAAAAGGAACGATCAACGGCAACACCGATTATTGTAAATCATCCGAAATGCTGGTGGAATATTCTTGCGGCATGAATAATATGGCGTATAACAACCCTTATCCTTGCGAATTCGGATGTTTTGACGGTGCCTGCCGCCAAGAGCCGCAATCGGAATTAAACCGCCCAACAATACAACCGCTACCGGATGATAATGACCAACTAAACGACCAATACGAGCCCGAGGAGCCCGAGGAGCCCGAGGAGCCATACGAACCGTTCAACTGGAATAATATTTTAATGTTCATGGTCCTGGGTGGGATCTTGCTGGTAATCGTGTTCTTGTTTGCCTAATGAGCTTAATTGAGATCGCAATATTTTTAAAATGAATTTTTCAAATAATTTTACAAAGAGCCGTTTTCGATTTAAAAAGCAGGGGGTTTTTACGGCAAAAAACGCATTTACCTTGATCGAACTGATGGTGGTCATTTCGGTGATCGCCATGGCGGCCGGGATCGTGATCCTGGTATATCGCGATGCGACAGCATCGGCGCGCGATATGCGACGAAAATCAGAGTTGTCGCAGCTGCGGCAAGTATTCCTCTCCAGTTGCTATATGCCGGATGCGGGCCCGGGCGAACACGACCTGTACGACATTATCGCCGAACTTAAATTTAAATATCCGCAAACCGTAAAGCAGATGGGAGCATTGCCGATCGACCCCAAAAGCGGAATTGCCGATAAGAGTTTTTATAAATATATCGTCACCGACAACGGAAGGAATTGTGCCTTCATGGCGAATATGGAGCGCGAAAGCGAGCCGGTTACTTTAGGCGGAATGAGCGCGCCCGACCCACTCCGGGGAAATGGAGTTTACCAGGCAAATGAAAAAGGCTGGAACGGGTCAACCAAATATTTCCAAACCGCGATTTAGGAATTAAAAAAGCGGAATATCCCACAAAAGGTCGATTAAATAATATTCCGAGAGTTATCCACAGGCCGTATTTCTTGTGCGTTTTCAATTTTAAAATTAAAATAAAAATAGAAAAGGTAAAATATGGAAGAAAAAATAATAAAAAATAAAAAAATGCGCTACGCAAAAATATTTGCGAGTTTTTTTTGCGTCGCATTGGCGGCCGTAATCGGTTTTTTTGCCAATGCGACAATTTCGCCGCAGGTTTATTTTGAAGGTGACCCGACAATAACTAAAACCGATTATAATCCGGGAGATAAGATTACCGGATCGGTCAACCTCTGGAATGCCGAGGAAGGAGCGATGGGCGATCTGACGTTCAAATACCAATTATTCGGAATGAAGATCGAAGAAGTGCCCGCCCAGCTTCTTGACGAAGCGCGCGACATCCAAACATTCAGCCTGTCAGCAAGCGAAAAAATAGTAAAGCAATTTTCCTACACATTGCCAGCCAACCTGCCTAACGGAAAATTCACGTTCCGAGTGCAACTGGCCACGGGAAGAGGCGAGGAATTAGCATGGTCCGACAAAGAGATTAATGTGACCGGGGGCGGGAAATTCCTTTTCATCGACAACGAATGGATCGTAAAGGATGGAGAGAATCTTGATTCGGGCGGCGGAGTTTACTACCAGCCCGGTGAAGCTGCCAGCGTAACATTCGACGTCGCGAACAACACCAAAGAGTCGATATCGGGATATTACAGGATCACCAATTTTGTGAGAAACACTGGCGGCGCGGCCGCTGGCGAAGAAAAAAAAGATGTAGTAACGGTTGCCGCCGGCAAGAAGCAAACAGTTAAAACCGAATTGCCAAAGATTGCGGCACCCGAAACATATCTCAGCGAAATCAGATTTTTTGACGCGGCGACCAACCAACCAATTTCCAACACTGTTTATTTCCGCTGGATAATTTCGGGAGAAAACGCCAAGGTGGTTTTCATGCAGCCCGATAAGGACGCCTATACTGCCGGGGAACAGGCTAATGTCATGGTGGCGTACACCGGATCGGCCGATTCCGAGATCGATCTGGGAACGGGGATGGTTGAAGTAAGAGTCCTGGATAAAACCGGCAATATTGTCGGAACCGCGACTAAAGAGATCAGCCTTGCGGGCGTGGGCGGGGAAGTCTCAGTAGCAGTACCGGTCCAGCAAAATATCAATGATCCGAAAATTGTCGCCACGATCACTAAGAACAGCAAAAAACTCGATTCTTACAGCTACGGGATCGAATCAGATAATCGGGTAGCCGCGGCAACTGCCACGACCGATGCGGCTGCCGAAAAAGCCGCAGAGGAAGAAGCGGCAAAAAAAGCGGAAAGCGAAAAAAATACCAGCATCATGATAACTGTAATTGTAGTTATAATCGGGATCGCCGCGGCAGTATTCTTCATTAAGAAAGGCAAAAAGGGAGCCAAGCCGGCCGCGATGGCGATCATTATTGCCGCCAGCTTATTGTCCGGAAACGAGGCAACGGCGGCGACCGAAGTGGCTAAGGGTATTGGCGATACGACGATCACTTTCAACAAACCGACTCCGGGGCAAACTTTTGTTGCCGGAACCGACATTGCGTTTTCGGGGAAGTTCAACGTAACCAGCTGCGGCAATGGATTATTCCACAACCGGGTCACTTTTTACATCACCGAAGACAAGGATATCCCGTTCATCGACAGCCTTGGGGTCACGCGCGACACTTACAGCAGTAAAACCCTTTGTAACAGCGGCGATTGCATAAACTGCTACGGAGCCAGCAGTCCGTATATCCAAAAAAATTATAAGGTATCCAATTGCAAAAGCACATTGATGTCGGCAAAGGATGCCAAGGGTAATCCCTATACCTACAATACGTTCATGTACGGAGATAACGTGAAAGATCTGGACATGACCAAAGGCTACAAGATCTATAAGCTGGGTTCGGTCTACCCCGGCGACGCACTCTATATCAGCGGCCAAAAATGGAAAGTTGAATTCGATAAAACTTATACCATTCCGCAGGATCTGGGTTTCTACGGACCGGTAAGATTGTATGTGGTTTATTCGGGAACGCATTGGATCAGTCATTGGCATTGGAACATTACTTATCAAAAGGCAACGATCTTGGGCGGGCCGGAAGTAACCAGCCCCGCAGCGAGCCAGCCGGATTATTGCAAATCGGAGCCGACCGCGACATTCACATGGGGATTCGACAGTGAAACTCCCGGAACAAGCCAATCAGCATTCCAAATACAAATCGCCAACGATTCCAATTTTACTTCAATGGTGCATGATACCGGAAAAATAAACCCCAACTTTACTTCATATACGCTTAAGTCCGGGATTCTGGCCTACAACAAAACCTACAATTGGAGAATAAAGATCTGGGACAACCGGGGCATTGCGTCGGATTGGTCTGCGGGCCAGGCGTTCACGACCCCGAACTTCCAAGCACCCCAGGTTAATATGGGTGTTCCAAGATCGAGCCTAGCTCCCGGGGAAAGCGTTAATTTCGTGCAGGACGATCCTAAAGCGGCATCGTATTGCTACTCGTCGGGAACGAAAAAACTTTGCCAGAATACGACGGGAGTGACTTATTTATGGAATTATGGCGACGGGGAAACGTCGGCGATCAAAGGTAATACCAGCCATATCTATCAAAAGGAAGGAAAATATACGGCGACCCTGAAGATCACCGATAATTCAGTCACGCCCGCGGTTACCTGCGAGAAAACCAAGGAATTGCACATAAATAAAAACCGGCCGGCAGATTGGTCGGAAGGAGCCCCGGAATAGTGATTCTAAAAAAGCAGCGCCGATGGGCGCTGTTTTTTTATTGGCAGCAATTCGATCCGCTTATTACTTGAATTTTAGGGGAATTCGGGCAATAATCAGGGGGTAACGCCAAAGTAAATATTTAACTATCCAATTAAAACCATGAGCTTACATGTAGGAATCGTGGGCCTCCCGAATGTCGGCAAGTCCACATTATTTAAAACCATCACCAAAAAGCAGGTCGACTGCGCGAATTATCCGTTCTGCACCATCGATCCCAATATCGGCGTGGTGGCAGTTGCCGATGAGCGCGTCGACAAGCTGGCCGAGTTGACGAAATCGGAAAAGAAAATATTTACCACCGTGGAATTCGTGGATATTGCCGGACTGGTGAAGGGGGCGGCGACAGGGGAGGGGCTGGGCAATAAATTTTTGCAGAACATCCGCGAAACCGACGCGATCCTTTATATTTTGCGCGCCTTCAAAAACGACAAGATCGTAAATACCCAAAACTCGATCGACCCGGTACGCGACAAGGAAATTTTGGATACAGAGCTGGCCCTAAAAGACCTGGAAACCGTATCCAAGCGCCTGGAAAACGTGGAAAGCGAAGTACGCGGCAACAAGCCCGGGGCAAAGGAAGAATTCGCAGCGCTATCTAAAGCCAAGCCGCTTTTGGAGCAGGGGAAAATATTGTCGGAAATAGAATTTACTCCGGAAGAGAAAAAAAATATTGACCGCTACCAGCTTTTAACAATGAAGCCGCGGCTTTATGTTTTGAACGGCATTAAATCTGAGATCGACCATATAGTTTTGGATGAATTCAAAAAAAACAACTGGGCATATATCGTAATCGACATTTTGGGCGAAAGCGAAGGTGAAGGTTTGACCGAGCAAGAAAGGAATGATTTTAGCCTGCCCAGCGGTAAAAATTTAGACCTGTTGATCAAAAAATCATACGAACTTTTGGACCTGATCACGTTCTTTACGACCGGCCCGGACGAGACTCGCGCCTGGACGTTGAGAAAGGGAAGTACCGCCCCCCAAGCCGGCGGCGCGATCCACACGGATTTCGAGAAGAAATTCATCCGCGCCGAAGTGGTTTTCTGGCAAGACCTTTTGGGTGCCGGGGGATTTGCGCAAGCAAGAGAAAAAGCTCTGATCGCCACCGTGGGCAAAGAATATATTGTGAAGGACGGCGACGTGATCGAGATCAAGGCGAACGCATAAATACACCATACGTCAAACTTAAAAATCAAAAAAACCGCGATCGCGGTTTTTTTGATTAGTTCGATTTCATATTAATTTAATTTGACTAAAAAAAAATTGATGGTATGTTACTTAATCACCGCTAGAGGGTGCATTAGATGCAAGAAAAAGACCTAATTGGTTTAGCAATAACCTCGTTAGCTAAAAAGCATGACGAAGTGAGGGCGGGAAGACCTACGAGACGCTTTATAAAACCGCTAGTGATTGAGCAAATCGAAAACTACGAAGACGCCATTGCGGCAATGAGCTTGTTTGCTAAATGCAAGAATACGGTCGGCTATCGAAGCGCAACTTTTTTGGGTATCATGGAAAGGGTTTGCTGGTTTGCGCAAAACCCATCCCAAATCAGCGCGGCAAACAGCCTACTAATCGCGGAGAAGCTGACGAACCTTCAAAAAGTATTAGTTGATAGAGCGCTTAGCATTTGCGACCCGGACGAACTTCGAACTCTTCTAGCATTATTGCCGGATGAATGCGAGCTTTCGACCGCAATCAAAAGCGCGCTCGCCGGAACCGCCTAAAATCTTTTTTGGACAATTTTAATAGATTAAAGCAGTTCTCTTTTTTTTATAAAACGCTATACTTTAAACAATAGTGAATTGATATGAATAAAATTTTTGGAATATTTTTATTTTTTATAATCATAATAATTACGCTAGTTTTCTTTGTGGCGCCTGATTGCAAAAATTCAAAATCATGCAAAATGTTTGCCGGTATTTTTGGTATAAAATTTGCCGGTGAACCAATGCAAATAAATAACTTTGATGAATGCGCGGCCGCCGGAAATCCGGTAATGGAATCATATCCGCGCCAATGCAACACTCCCGACGGGAAACATTTTGTGGAAAATATCGGCAACGAGCTGGAAGTGGGCGACCTGATTAAGATCGACAATCCCAGGCCCAATGCGAAAATAACGAGCCCGCTAACCGTGACCGGCCAAGCCCGCGGTAACTGGTTTTTTGAAGCGTCATTCCCGGTAAAATTAATGGATGAAACCGGAGATGAACTCGCCCGCGGCATTGCCCAGGCCCAGGGCGAGTGGATGACGGAAGATTTTGTGCCATTTACCGCGAAATTGGAATTTTGGGGGCCAGCAGGATCAACCGGAACCCTAATTTTGGAAAGAGATAATCCTTCGGGGTTGCCGGAAAATGACAGTCAACTGGTAGTGCCGGTAAAATTTTAAAATCCGGACATGAAAACGCAAATAATTTATTCCAAAAAATGCTTGGAATACGGCGACCCGTACCACCCGGAAAACGCGGCGCGCGTGGACGAGGCGGTAAAAATCCTGCGCAAAGCGGATTATGATTTTATCGAGCCATCGCCGGCTAAGATCGACGACATCCTGCGGGCGCATACACGGGAATATGCCGACGGAGTCCGTAATGGCACCGCAAACGATGTCGATACCCCCGCTTACCAGAATATTTACGACTACGCGCGCCTCGCGGCGGGAGCGGCGATCCTGGCGGCAAATACCGGCGGGTTTTCGCTGATGCGGCCGCCGGGGCACCACGCCGGAAAAAACGGCGCAGCATTGGGCGCACCCTCGAGGGGGTTTTGTTATTTCAATAATATTGCCATTGCGGTTAAATTCTTGGGCAAGAAAACCGTGATCATCGATTTTGACGCGCACCACGGCAATGGCACACAGGAGATTTTCAAAGGCGACCAAAACGTTGATTATATTTCGATCCACCGCCAAAATGTTTTCCCGCAAACGGGCAGCATTACCTGCGGCAATTGCCGCAATTATCCGCTAGTGGCCGATTGCGGGCCAATCGCTTATTTTGAAGCTTTTAAAAATGCCCTTGACGAAGCCGCGGCAAATATAAGTTCGTGCGAAGTGATTGCGGTGGACGCCGGGTTTGACGGCCATCAAAACGACCTGGTGTCACTGGGGTTACAAACCGAGGATTTTTTCCGGATCGGCAATATGATCGGCGCATTAAAGAAACCAACATTCTTCGTACTCGAGGGCGGCTATAACGGAAAAAACCTTGGGGAAGATATTGATGCCTTCCTGCAGGGATTCGAAAGCTGAATTAATATTGTGCGACACTGAAAAATAACAAAAAATGCCGTTCGGGCATTTTTTTAATAACCAATACGCTTATTTTTGCTTAAGACGGCGGCCGCTATGGAACTGGCGATGGATGTCGCGCAGCCGCTTGTTGGTAACATGCGTGTAGATTTGCGTGGTCATTATGCTGCGATGTCCCAAAAATTCCTGGATGGCGCGCAAATCGGCGCCTTGAGCCAGAAGATCGGTCGCCATCGAGTGGCGCAGGGTGTGCGGCGTAGTAAACAGCGGCACTCCCGACAGGATCGCGTATTTTTTAACCAATCTCTCGATGGAGCGGCTGGTAAGGCGCCTTTCGGCGGCATCGGGCGTGCGAAAATTCACGAACAGCGCCTTTTCTTCCTTGGGGCACATCTTGTCGCGAACTTTGGTGTATTTTTTGATCCATTCTAGGGCGCGACTGGAAAAATATACCGTGCGCGGATATTTGCCCTTGCCGATAATACCCAACTCGAGTTCTTTGCCCTCCTTTAGGTTAACGAATTGCTCGCGATTAAGACCGACCAACTCGGCAATACGCAATCCGGTCGAAAAAAGCGATTCCAGGATCGCGCGGTCGCGCACACCGTTGTCGGTCGAAACATCGGGCGCCAGCAAAAGCTTTTCGACCTGGTCGAGGCCAAGAAACTTAACGGTTTTCTCTTTTTTAACGTCGCGCGGAAGCGTAACTTTGTCGGCCGGCAGCGATACAATATCTTTTGCCGTAAAATAGCCCAACAAAGCCCGCAACGCGATCAAGTAGTAGTTTTGTGTGACCTTTGACAAAGAATGGCCCTGGAGGTCAATAAAACGGCTTAAATAAACCCGGTAGGCCCAAATGTCGTCGCTGGTAAGCTCATGCGGCATAATTTGGTCTTTTTTGGCGCCTTTCAACCATTCCATGAACTTTTGCAGGTATCGGCGGTAGTTTACCTGGGTATTGTCCGAAAGGCCTTTTTCGATCTCGCAATAATCAAGAAAATCGGGAATATGGCTAATGATCGATTTGTTTGAATTATTCATTGTTAGAATTAAATAGGGAAAAGCGCTTATTATAACCGGTTAGAATTAAAAACGATAGTTAATGATCATTGGAATAAAAATAAAATAATTAATAAAAAATAATAATGGAGAATTATGCGCGCGATTTTTTTCCGCCTTCTAACCGGCGGAAGCGCCCAAAGGCTCAAGAGGGGTGCCCGGCAGCAAAGAGGCGGCAAAACCCGGAAAACCGGCCCGGCCCGGGATTAGCCTTAAATTTGCGGTTTAGTGTCTATTAACCAACATTGTGCGACATTGTCCATATTTCATCGTTGGCGCCGATCAGCCGGCACCGGCTTCCCCTTCAATAAATGAATTTGCTTGCACACCAATTCCGGACCGCAGGATAGTAATCCTCTACCACCAAACGATAAAAATTTTGCGCATCGGTTCTAGCCTCACCCGCCTTAGACTTGGCCTCCTGAATTATTCCGGGCGCTTTTTGGGAATATTTCCGAACCGCGTAATCACGCGCGGTGCCGATTCCCCGGCTAACGCGGTCCACAATATCGTCGGGCACAAAAACCAAACCGACAGCCACCAAGGCGCACAGAGCCAATATTTTAGCAATATTAATTATTATTGCCCGAACAGAGTTCCTGCGCATGTTTTTCCGTCAATAAGATTAATGGCGGCAATTATCCTTTCCAGGGACTTTTCCTTTCCCAAAATATCGGCCATCTCGAACGGCCCGATCGACATCTTTTGCCCGCAAAGAGCCACTCTTAACGGCCACAACAAATAGCCCCGGTCTTTTTCGGCTTTTCCGATCGAAAGATTGAATTCTGAGACTTGCGGCAAAATGACTTGCTCTAAATTCTGGCGACCCCATTCCCCCGCTTCTATTTTTGATAACATTTTATGAATTTTGTCAAGAGAACCCCGAATTTCGTTAAATGACGCATCCTTCCATTTCAGCAGATTTTTTTCATATTCCAGCCGGCCGGTAAAAAAATATCCCGACAATTCGGTGACTTCAGATAGCTTTTTCATGCGCGGCTGTTGGCAGGCCACGATCTTTTCCAGAAAATCAGCCTCGACCGGTGCGCCGGTTTGTGAATTTTTATAAACTCCTCCAGCTTCTTCGATAAATCCGGCCTGGAGGAAATATGGAACACAAAGCCGCGTAAGCTCTTTTATCGGGTATTGGCGGATATAGCAACTGTTCAAGTAATCGAGGCGTGACGAATTAAAAACCGCTCCCCCTTTTTGCGCTTTTTCCAATGAAAAATCCCGAACTAGTTCTTCCATTGAATAAATTTCTTTTCCCGTGCCAGGATTCCATCCCAAGAACGCCGTGAAATTAATCAGCGCCTCCGCGAGATATCCTTGGCGGCGATACTCAGTTATCCCGACCGCACCATGGCGTTTGGAAAGCTTGGCTCGATCGGTGCCCATAATAATGGGAAGATGCGCGTATTCCGGACGCGTAAAACCCAAGGCTTCTTGAACCAGGATTTGTTTGGGGGTATTGGAAATATGGTCTTCGCCGCGGATAACATGCGTAATACCCATTTCATAGTCATCAACCACGACCGTAAAATTATACAGCGCGGTGTCCAAATCCTTAGCAATAACAAAATCACCGTTCAAAGAACAATCGAATTCTATCTTGCCGCGCGCCAGGTCTTGAAAATCTATCTTTTTACGGGGTGCCCGGAAACGAATTACAGCCCGACTCCCCTGCCGTATCATTTCTTGCGCTTCGCTTTTGGAAATACCGGCGCACTTTCCCGAATAAATTGGCGCTTCCCCGCGGGACATTTGGTATTGTTTCTGCGCCTCGAGATCATCGGAAGAACAAAAACAATAATATGCTTTGTCTTCATCAAGAAGCTTTTGCAAATATTTTTTATACAACTGGCCTCTTTGCGACTGGTAAAACGGCCCCTCATTCCATTCAAGGCCCAGCCATTTCAAGCCGTCGATAATATCGTCGGCAAATTCTTTTTTCGAGCGCTCCCTATCGGTATCTTCCATGCGCAAAACTACCACCCCCGCGCGCTGACGGGCAAACAGATAATTAAAAAGCGCCATTCTGAGCGTGCCGATATGCATAAACCCTGTCGGCGACGGCGGCATCCGTACTTTGATTTTATTTTCGGGCACATTGTTACCGCTACCCATATTTGAATATTTGATCTTATCGTAACCAAAACTGCCGGCGGTCAGTGTTTAATTTATTATCACTTGTTCAGATAGTTGACAATATAATCGGCAATAAACTGGCCGGCATTGGGGCGGGCAAATTGCGCCGCCGCTTCCGACATTGCCCGCAGCGTATCGGGCGATGTAAGCAGGTCATTGATCCGCTCTAAAAACAAGTTATTGGTAAAATTATTCTCCTCGATCACAAGCGCGGCACCGGTTTGCGCATAGGTATAGGCGTTTTTTACCTGGTGGTTTTGCGCGGATTCCGGCAATGGAATAAGAATGCTGGGCTTTTGCACGGCGGCGATCTCAAATATCGAACCGGCGCCGGCGCGGCTGATCAAAAGATCGGCGGCGGCGTAAATATTGGCCAGAGTACGCTCATCGGCATAACCGATCGGATGATAATAATCCAGGCAATCCGCCCCGACAGTTATTTTCGACTCCTTAGTAACCTGATCGATATTGCGCGGGCCAGTCAGATGGATTATCTCATATCTTTTTAGGAGTTGAGGCATGGCGTCCAGTATCTTATCGTTGATCCGCTGCGCCCCCTGAGATCCACCAACCACTACGATCAACGGCCGGCCGCCTTTTATTCCGAAAGCATTCACCGCCTCGCTTTTCGACCCAGCAAGAATATCCTGCCGAATCGGATTGCCCGCAAGGATCATTTTTCTGGGGGGAAGATTGGTAGTATTGGGAAAAGAAATAAAAATACCGGTAGCATATTTCGAGGTTTTTTTACTAGCTAATCCCGGGACGACATCCGATTCCTGCAGAAAAACCGGAATACCCAGCATCCATGCCGATACCACTACCGGGAACGACCCGTATCCGCCCTTGGAAAAAATCACGTCGGGACTAGTAAAAAAAAGATAGACGAAAGACTGCAAGATACCAAGCGGGATCTTTATTACCGCGTCGATCAAGTTCTGCAAAAGGGAAAACGGGTCCATGTAGCGCCGGACTTTCCCCGAAAGTATCCGGCGAACCTTAACCCCTTCCCGGGAAAGGACCACTTGGCAAAAATTATCCTTGGGGCCAATATAGGAAAGCTTGACGCGGTCACCGTATTTTCTCTTAAGCTCGCGAACTACCGCTGCGATGGGATAGATATGCCCGCCGGTACCGCCGCCTGTGAATAATATTTTCATTTTTGATGATGATTAAGTAGATAATGCGGCTATTTGAATCCATGATTTGCGATTTCCGCAAAACCGCCAATTTTATGATTATTATAAATCATTGAGGCGATTTATTGAAGGCTTACGAATTGCATTTTATACGTCGATCCGGCGGCGCGAAATATTCAAAAGTAAGCCGACCGCTGCCAGCTCAGCCGCCACGGCGGTGCCGCCATAGCTTACAAATGGCAGCGGAATCCCGCTCAAAGGGATCAATCTGGCAGTCGAAGAAATATTAATCATTGCTTGAAGAATTATCCAGACCGTGATCCCGGCAGCAACAAGAGATTCGAATTTCCCGGGGCTGGATTTAGCAATGAAAAACCCGCGCCAGGCAAAAATTGCAAAAAGAGATACCAAAAGGAAACATCCAGCAAACCCGAGCTCAAGGGCGTAGGGAGCAAATACCGAATCACCGATCAGTTCGGGCAAAAAAGAGTATTTCGATGATGACGCGCCAAATCCCTGGCCAAATACCCCGCCTGAACCAACTGCAATAAGTGCTTGGTTGGCTTGGAAACTTTTACCCAGAGGATCAGATTCGGGCGACATCCAGGAAGTAAGCCGTTCCAAGCGGTAAGGCTCGAAATAAACAAGTAACGCCAATCCGGCCACCCCCATCGCAATCATCAAAAAGGTATGCTTCAGCGGCGTACCAGAGAGAAAATACATGGCAAACGCCGTCAAAGTAATAATACCAAAAGTACTTAGGTCGGGCTGCTTCAAAAGCAAGAACCCGATAAACCCGATAACGGCCAAAAAAGCCCACATAGTACGGTCGAATTCTTTTTTGGCGTTTTTCCGGCTACCGGCCGCGGAGACACGGGAAGCCAACCAGCTGGCCAGATAAATTATAAAAACCGGTTTTAATACTTCCGATGGCTGGATCGAGGCAAACCCGATATGGACCCAGCGCTGCGCGCCACCGGCCGAAAATCCAACCCCGGGAACAAAAACCAGTAACAATAAAAGCGCCGCACCAAGAAGCAAATAGAATGAGAAGCGGCGCATAAATTCCAAGGGAATCTTATACGCCAGCATACCCAATAAAATCCCGGGAATAATACCCATGACCAGCTGATGCTTGATCAGGTAATAACTGTCGTGGAATTTTGTTTGCGACAGCAATGCCGAAGCGCTAGATAATACCAGTATCCCCAAAATCAGCGCCGCGGCCACGGAAGCGAGCAAAATTTTATCGGGTTTTTTTAAATCACTACTCATTGCCCTTGCTTGTTTTTATTTTAAGGCATTCCTTAAATACATCGCCCCGATGGGCATAGTCGCGAAAATTATTGAAACTGGCCGACGCGGCCGAAAGCAGGCAGATATTACCGCGATGCGTTCCAGAAAGAGCTAAATCCACCGCTTGCTCCATAGAATCGATGAAATAATGCTTCAATTGATCAAGCCGAACCATCTTGCCACTGATTGCCGCCTGGCGCCCGACTTCGTTCCAAATCCGCTCCCCGGTCGTTGGAAATAGTATCAATGTGGTGATATTACTCGATAGGATCGCTTGGGCGAGCTTATCGAACGGCTGGTTGCGCTCAAACCCGCCTGCGATCAGAGTCTGTACGCGCGGCCCCAAACCTTCGATCGCCGCGACCGCGCTTTCCTGAATCGTTGAGAGCGAGTCATTATAGCAATCAACACCATTGAAATTTCCCACGAATTCCAAGCGGTTTTCCAAAGGCTTAAACTCGCTGATCGCGGCATCGACAACGTTGTTGGAAATACCCATAATACTGGCAATGATCGCACCCGCTTTGGCGTTTTCGAGATTAAATTTGCCGATAAGTGCAGTTTTACCACTGAATGTCCAGCCATATTCGTTAAATGGGATTTTTTGCGACACGCAATTTTTGGCGATCCCCGCCACCTCCCCATTAGAAGAGTCGTAAATTAGAAAATCATCCTGGGATTGATGCAAGGCGATGTTTGCCTTGGCGCGAATATATTCGGAAAAGTCATTATAATAATCTAAATGCTCCCGGTAAATATTTAACAGGATACTAATGTGGGGACTTTTATTCAAATTGTATAATTGGTGCGCCGACAATTCGCAAACAAAAATACTATCTTGATCAGCCCGCTCAAGAAACTGGAGCATAGGAGTTCCAATATTCCCAACCAGGCTCACTTTTTTGCCAGCTCTTTTTAAAATCTCATAAATAATCGAAGCAGTAGTGCTTTTGCCTTTAGTTCCGGTAATGCCGATAATCATTCCCGGACAGCGATCGAAAAAAATCTCCGTTTGGGAAGTAATTTTCCCCCGTGCGAAGGCCTCTTCTATTTTTTTGATATGAATCGGAATCCCGGGAGCTTTAACTACAATATCGTAACTATCAATCGCCTCAAGATGGCTATCTCCAAAATGACCACTGATCGCCGGGTTTTCTTTTAACAGACGAGACACTTCCGGATCAAGTTTTTCAGGATCCATGCGGTCGGCAACGCCAATTTTATCGGCGGGACAGTTTTTTAAAAAAAATCGAAGGCTGTCAATTCCTTCCCGAGCCATGCCCAATATTAAGATCTTCTTACCGTTATAAAAACTTGGTTCCATATGTTTGTTCTGTTGCAGGTCAATCGAATTATATTTTCTAAATTTTGGAATTTCGCTCTCGTGGCGCAAACCCACAAGCGACGGCCAAATAAAGCATCTCCTTTCAAGATCACATGCAAATTGCATAAAGGATATTCATCCATCGACTCACCGAACAAACCTAGGCCTCCTCTGGATAATATTTTAGCACAAAATCGAATAAAATACCCAACCGCCACCGCCAGCCTAATATCCCCCACAGGATCAATTTGCTGAATTGGACGCAAATTCAATATATGTGCGAAGCCGCCAAACATAAGAAGGAGAGTTGCGAATCGGCTTCCCTTAGCTGACCTAAATTAATTTTAGGACAATTAACGGAAGCTGATCCGTAGCGCTCTCCTATTGTGGCTTGGGTGCTTATCGCGCCCTTGCATGATGAGATAAGTTTTAAAAAAAAATTGATCTGCGATTCTCTTCCATGGAAATCCCCTCTCCTATTGTTGCGGAGAAGGTTTTTCTAGCCGTCATCTCATTGTCGGCCAAATTTTTTTTTAAAACCGTAAATTAAAAAAGAACTCTACTAACATTTTTATTTTACTCCATCAGAGAAACCTGTCAAATCGAGTTTTCCACATCCGGCAGGCGATGTTTTGATAAGCCCGCTTTCAAAACCTTCTACCAATCCGGAAACGCAAATCATCCTCGCGCCAAGCGCGCTTTAAGCGACCTTGCCAAAGGCTTAGGCAAATTATTCTTCGTATCCCATGAAGACAAAATTTTGGCGGAATCTTTTTCAAAGGAACGCCGGTTTTTCAAATATTTATTTTTAAATATTTCCAACAGCAAAGGAAGAACGCCACCTTCAGCTTCGGACCGACACAAACAAAGATAAAAGGCGGCCTGAGCCTCTTTGAACGTGCCCACACACTCAAAAGGCTTGCAACTCCCCGCCCCGACCAGGTCTGCCATCAACGAGGCCAAAGCTCCATCGGTGAAAAGGTCTTTGGCGAATATTTTAACGGTTTGCTCACGGCCGATGGCTGCATAAAGCGCCGCAAACATGAACAGGCACTTCGGGCAAGCACCACACCATTTAGCAGTATTCCCCTCTTGGCGCGCCCGAATAGTAAAGGATCGGTTACAGCTTAAAAAATGAGGAAAATATTTAGGATAATCCGCAAAAATCCGAGCGATTTGCAGTTCATATAGAGGGCGCAGAAGGCTAAAATGTTGCGCATTTTTAACTAAATATTGCTGGGAATATTTGCGAAAGCGGTTTTCCAGCGCAAAAGTTTTGGAATATTGGTGGTTCACGTTCCGACGGCGGTATTTTACATTACCCTCGTTGGAACTTCTTTCTTGAGACAAGGCCACGTATTTAAAATCAAACAGGCCCGCCAATAACGATCCCAAGATATACAATAATGAAGAAAAAGGGGTGTGGCCGTTAAAGTGGCCAGCACGATTCAACTCGAGCAACTTAGGGTCGATCGTCCGTTCGACAAAAAAATTGCGGGCGCCACTGACTGCGACAACATTTTTAAGATAGTTATTGGCATTGTAGGTAAAGGTGCAGGTTTGCTTGCCATCAGCGCGCAAAAACTCAAGCGTCACCAGCGAATCTTTGCCGCCACCCAGAGGCACCAAATAGCGGTCCGCAAGCTTGCGCGAGGCCGGCTTGAATTTAAGGTTTCTGGAAGCGGAAATTACGATATCGGGCTTGATAAAAGGCAATTTATTCTCGAAAAAAAACTGGCCCATACCGTTAAAAAACAGATCTTGCCAAAAATTTTTTTGCGTTTTTTCCAAATAACCAGCATCAATTACGATCTTGGGCGAACAAAACGCTTTCCAATAAGTCGGAATCTCGGCCAAACCAAGGTTAAAAACTAGGTTCGACAGCGAGTCTTCGCCGAATTGTTCCAAATCGGACACACTAACGCCGCGAATGACCGTGCGCGGACGAAACTCTATATCATTACAAACAAACCAAAAATCGGCAATAATGTCGCCACCGACGAATTCCCAAGCACTGCTTCGATAAATGAATTCGGGATATCTTTTTTGAACCTCTTTAATGTCCATCATGTACCAGATTGACCCATCAGGCGGATCGCCACCCCGACTGCGGCAAAGATTATCCCTAATATCCAAAAACGCATCGTAACACTATGCGCCGGCCAACCCACCGCCTCAAAGTGATGGTGGATGGGCGTAGAAAGCCAAAGCTTCCTTTTAAATATCTTTTTATATAGCAGCTGAATAATTACCGAACCGGCCTCCATTACCAGTAATCCCGCAATAATCGGCAAAACCACCACCGAATCGGTCAGGAACGCCACCACGGTCATTGTCGAGGTCAGGCCCAGGACCCCGGTCTCAGCCATATAAAATTTAGCCGGAGGGATATTAAACCACAAAAATGCGAATAAGGTACCACAAATAATCGCGCAAAAGGTTGCCAAATCCGCCTTGCCTTGAGAAAACGCGATCAGCGCAAAAGCCGCAAATATCGAAACGAACGCGCCACCAGCCAAACCGTCCAGACCATCAATCACTCCCCCAGCCCACGCGGCCAGCATCACCACCACAAATAAAAGCGCATAGAGCGGGATACCAAAAATCGAACCGATCGCCACATCGATCCCGCCGGGAAAATCGCTTACCAGCGGAATATGCATAGTGGTGTAATCCAGCTTATAAGAGAACCAAAGTCCGCCCACCAAACCAATGAGCGATACAATAAACATCCGCGTTTTAAAACTAATCCCGCCGCCAATGTAACGCCCCCGGCCGTAAACCGTAAGCGCATCGTCAACCAGCCCTACGATCGAACCAGCAACAAGGGTAAAAAGGGGCAGCCAAACTTCACGCCGAGTAAAGAAATTCAAAAGAGGAACCCACCAAGGCTGGGCGATACCAACCGCATGCCAGGCAGCTTCAGGGATATTGGCGACTCCCCACGCCGCCATGGTAACAACCAGAACTGAAATCCAAATCAACAATCCGCCGCCACGTGGGACGGAAACCTCGCGGTCCTTATGGAGCGATAAGAAAACCGTGGCTTCTTCACCGGTTATCGTTTTTTTACGCGCGCTTTTCTTCCAAAATTTGATCTTATTTAGGAAAGTAATCAAAAAAGGTGCGGCAAAGAAAGCCATCATCGATGCAATGGCAGTGAAAACAAGCATTCGGATAATATTGAAGGTAAAAAGGTCCATATCATTGATTAGTCGGGCGGTCGGTATTATTGACGTAGTTGACGAGTTTTTGCATCTGGGCGACCCGCGCTTCGGAAGATGCCGATCCCAGCAGAATATTTATATAGCGGCGATGATTTTCGTTCTCAAAAATATAAATCATGCAGCCGCCGGCCTTTTCAGTAAAACCAGTCTTGCCGCCAACCAGCGCCTGGCCGTCCCAAAGATTAACAGCAAACAATCCATTCTCGGTCAAAGATGTTACCGGATCAATGGTCAATGAAAATATTTCAGAATGTGATTCTAAGAGATATCTAGAGAGCTTAAGCAAGTCGGCAGCCGTCGAAAAATTAACATTGCCGCCGGCACCATCAAGACCACTTGGGTTATAGAAAACTGTACTCTCTAAACCCAAAATCCTTGCCTTTTCGTTCATCGCATCAATAAACTTGTCACTTCCAGCAACCTCGGCAAGCGCAAACGCCGCATCGTTACTGGAATAAAAAAGCATCAAATTAAGCAACTCGCGCACCGTATATATCTGGCCAACCTTCAAGTTTCCATACACGGGAACATCGTCCTGCCATGCGGAAGCGCGACTAATGACGACCGGCCGGTCCATATTATAAATCGACGGGTTATCGTAGACCACGGCCGCCGTCATTAATTTGGTGATCGATGCGATCGGTAGAATTTCGTTTTCGCGATCCTTATAAATAACGCGTTCACGGCCGGACGCGCCAATCCGCAGAGACAAAGCGGCTTTTGCATCCAAATCCAATTCGGGCCGAAGCGGTTTTTGCGGAATTTCGTATTCGATTTGCCGGATCGGTTCGGAAATTTGCGCGTATAAATAATTTTCGAAACGCAATTGGCCATCATTAAGCGCCAAGCAAGAGAGACCGCCGAAGGCCATGGCGGCAAAAAAAAGGAACAGCCTTTTTGCCGCCATGGCGGCGCCGCGGGCGCGGTCCCCTTGCAAACTTTTTCTGTATGGCTTGGGAGCCGGATATGACTTGATCATTTTAGCTTTTACTTTTTCTCAACTTTAGGAGCAATTAAAATTCCCGCCTCCTTTAGTTGAGATAAGGATACTTCTGAAGGCGCGTCAAGCATTAAATCGCGATTATCGCCGGTTTTTGGGAACGCCATCACTTCGCGAATGTTAGGTTCATGCAACAAAACCGCCAGCAACCGGTCGATACCGGGCGCCATTCCACCATGAGGAGGCACACCATACGAAAACGCTTCGAAATAATGGGAGAATTGCCGCGCCGTCTCTTCGGGGGTGTGGCCAACAACTTCAAAAACCGCCTTGAAAGTATCCATATTAGTATTCCGAAGGCTACCGGAAAATATTTCAAATCCATTTAGAGCCATATCGTACTGATAGGCCAATATGCTTTCCGGGCGCGACTTGATCTCCTCCGGATTATCGGTGCGGGGCTTGGTAAAGGGATGGTGCATCGCATTCCATTTCTTCTCGCCCGAAAGCCACTCGAACATCGGAAAATCGGTGACAAAGCAAAACGCGAGCTCGTCGGGATCGTTTTTATCGCGGCGCAGGTCGGGCTTATCACTACCGTAATCATCCATCGCTTGCTTCCAGGTTAGCCTTGGAAAAGGATATTGAGCAATCTTTTTTTCCGGAAACAAATCTTTTACCAACGCAACAAACATTTCCTCGGCGAGCGCCAAAATCTCGTCCTGATCCATGAACGACATCTCAATATCCAGCTGAGTATGTTCGGCCTGGCGATCGGCGCGCGGATCTTCGTCGCGCAAACAGCGGGCGATCTGGAAGTACCGCTCAATTCCGGCAACCATCAAAAGTTGCTTGTATTGCTGCGGGCTTTGAGGAAGCGCAAAAAATTTTCCCGGCTGCAAGCGTGCCGGAACCAGAAAATCGCGGGCGCCCTCAGGAGTCGATTTGGTCAACACCGGCGTTTCCACTTCAACAAACCCTTTTCCCGTAAGAAATTGGCGCATAAAATTTATCGCCTTGTGGCGCACCACCAGATTGCGGTGCAGGCGTTCGCGCCTGATATCCAAGTAGCGGTATTTCAAGCGATTGTCTTCGGAAATATCGTAGCCATCGGTATCAATCGTTATTGGCAAGGTTTGCGCGCGGGAAAATACTTCCAGGTCCTCCACGAAAAGCTCGACCTTGCCGGTCGCGATCTTGTCGTTAACCATGTTCGCCGGCCGTTCATTAACCGTGCCGGTAAGCCGAACCACCCATTCACTGCGCACCTCCTTGGCCAAATCAAAAAAAGGCATTTTGGGAACAACAACTGTTTGGATCACGCCGCTGCGGTCACGCAAGTCAAAAAAAATTATTTTCCCGTGCGAACGGACAGTTTGCACCCAGCCGCACAGGCTTACTTTTTGCCCGACAAGGCGAGGCGTTTCCCCCACTAATGTTCTAGCTAATATATTTTCCATGTTTTCGATATTTCTTCTTAATTGCCCGCAAGCTTTCAAATGACAATTCGAGCGGCCGCCGGACATTATTAGTCTACTTCATCTTTGGCCAGGATTCAACAATCAAATCTTTTTTATTCCTAACCGGCAACCCTTGCCAAATCTCTTCGGTAATAAATGGCGTAAACGGATGCAGAAGCTTCAAGATATTGGCCAAAACATAGATAAGGATTGCCCGGGTATTTTCCGCTTCTCCGGCTTTCTGGGGCTGGCGGATCTGGTTTTTTGCCGTTTCAATATAGACATCACAAAATTCATGCCAGAAAAATTCATAAAGATCGCGAATCGCATGACCCAATTCGTAGGAATTAATATTCTTCTCGGTCGACTTGATAATCTTCCCAAGCCGGCTTAATATGGCGCGGTCAGCCTTGGTCATCGGCTGCGGTTTTAACGTGGCCGAATAGGTTTTTTTGGATTCCCCCATCTGATAAAGACAAAAGCGCGCCGCATTCCACAATTTATTACAAAACTTACCGCCCGAAACCATATTATCTTCGTTAAAGTGCAAATCCTGCGATTCAGTAACCTGCCACGCCAAACCGAAGCGAGTAGCGTCGGTGCCGTATTTTTCAATCAGCATCATCGGATCGATACCGGTCCCCAATGATTTTGACATGCGGCGGCCATCTTTTGTGAGCACCATTGCATTAATTACTACCTGTGCGAAAGGCGCTTTTTTTGCAAACTCCAACCCTGAGAAAGCCATGCGCGCCACCCAAAGATTAATAATATCCCGACCAGTGGTAAGTACTGATGTTGGGTAATATTTTTGAAAATCTTCGGTAGCTTTGGGCCAACCGAATACGGCTAACGGCCATAATGCCGACGAAAACCAGGTATCGAATACATCTTCGCTGTGCCGGGGAGAACATTTTTTACATATTGGACATTCTTTTGCCTCCGCAACGGAAACGAAATATTGATCCGGAAAGTTTTCACAAAACCAAACCGGCAATCGTTGCCCCCACCATAGTTGGCGCGAAACACACCAATCGCGGGGCTCTTTTAACCAGGAAGAATAAGTTTGCGCCCAACGCTTAGGATGGAATTTGATTTTCCCGGCTTGCCCGGCTTTTAGCGCCTGAGCCGCCAACTCATCCATTTTCATAAACCACTGCTTGGATGGCACCAACTGGATCAAGGTGCCGCAACGAGAGCATTTAGGAACTTGATGTTGATAATCTTCAATTTTTTCCAGCAAACCAAGCTGCTCCAGATCGACAACGATCTTTTCGCGCGCTTCCACAACTTTCAAGCCACGGTATGCTTCGGGAACGTTTTGGTTAATTTTACCCCGCTCATCAATGACGCTGATCATCGGCAATTTATGTTTCTGCCCGATCTGCCAATCGTTTAGGTCGTGCGCCGGGGTCACCTTGACTGCGCCGGTACCGAATTCAATATCGATCATATCATCGGCAACAACCGGAATACTGCGACCGACGATCGGCAGGATCACATTGCGGCCAATCATTTTTTTAAAGCGGGTATCTTTGGGATTAACCGCGACCGCGGTATCGCCCAGCATCGTTTCGGGGCGAGTTGTCGCCACGGTAATATATCCGTCGCCGTTCGCGGAACAGCCCGTACCTTCAACCGAGTTGAAACGGTCACTTGCAGGCGCGGCCAGCGGATATTTTAAATACCATAATTTAGAAGGCTCCTGCACAAAATCGACTTCAAGATCAGAGATACCAGTGCCGCAACGTGGACACCAATTAACGACGCGTTCGCCGCGGTACACCCAGCCGCGCTCATGGTAATGGACAAACGCCGCCTCAACGGCCGCAACATAATCGGCATCCATTGTAAATTTTAAGCGCGACCAATCGCACGATGCGCCCATGGCCCGGATCTGGTTTAAAATTATATTGCCGTATTCATTACGCCATTCCCATGCCTTTTCGATGAATTTTTCCCGGCCCAAGTCGAAGCGGCTAATGCCCTCTTTTCGCAGCTTCTTCTCCAAGGTGCTTTGCAAAGCAATGCTGGCATGGTCAGTGCCGGGCACCCATACCGTAGCCTCACCCTTCATACGATGATAACGCGCTAGGGCATCCTGGATAGTAATGTTAAGCGCGTGCCCCATATGCAGGGTTCCGGTAACGTTGGGCGGCGGCAAAACCATCGAAAACTTCTTTTTCGAGCGGACTTTTGCCTTGTCGGGATTGAAATAACCCTTCTTTTCCCAATTTTGGTAGGTTGTTTTTTCGGACTTCTTGGGATCGTAATGTATCGGTAATGCCTCTTCCATATTGTTTATATCGGCCTAACGGCCAAAAAAATGGCCGGAGACGCAGTTTGAGAGTGTTTTAAAGCTAAACTTACAAATATAAACTAGCATGCAATCGTAAAAAAATGAAGTTGCCGCCTTAAGGGCGGCAATATTTAATTTAAGAAGAAATCCCTGGGTTAGACCGCCCAGGAGCAAAACACCAAGATATTCTGGCAGGCAATAAATTATCCGGACCCGGATTTTACGGTGAATTACGTTTCGGCACCGGGAGTTGCGGATTCTTGGCGGCTATTCATGGGAATTTCGATAATAAATTCCGTACCTTTGCCCCAACCTTCGGATCTTACATGAATAGTGCCGCCATTATTAACTACCATCTGCCCCGCCAAATAAAGTCCGATACCCTTACCGTCAACATTGACATTTTTTGCCTTCTCGCCGCGCTCAAAGGTACGGTTAAATAAACCTTCGCGATCCTTTTCATCCATGCCAATGCCGGTATCAGCCACACTAACACGCAATTTCCCAGAATCAAGAGCCGCGGAAACCGTAACCCCGCCCTCCTGCGTGTATTTGATCGCGTTATCAATAATGTTATAAATCGCTTCTCGGATGCCACGGGCATCAATTTCGATCATGGGAATGGGAACTTCAGGTTTATTAAATTTCAAATAAATTTTTTTTGCCGCGACGGCGCGATCGAGGTCATCGATAATTTCGGCAATCAAATGAACGATATTGACCGGTTCTTTTACCGCCACACCCTTATTCATTTGAAACTGAGCCATATCGAGCAAATCGTTAACCAAGTGGATAATTTTTTTAGTAGCTTCCAGCGAGGTATCAATCTTTTCCTTGACTTTGGGGCTTACCTTGCCATAGTTCCCCTCGCTGATCATACTCAAGTACCCCTGGATCACCGACAACGGGCTGCGCAAGTGATGCTGGGTTGAAAGCAAGAATTGGGTTTTAGCCTTATCCAAGTGCTTCAGGTCCGCGGCTAGATTTTCCGCGTTTTCCCTTAGTTTACGCTCTCTTTCGGCGCCAAGCTCGGCTTCCTCTCTTAAAACCCGCTCCTCGGCCGCCATTCTTTCCGCTTCCTCCCGCCTTTCGTCTTCCTTGTGAGCAACTTCAATAAGGTAATAGCCAAAAACACAAAACAATGCAAAGACTATGCTGGTCAATATCCTTAGAGTTACTGAAGGCATCGAAAACGGGACCGCAATCAAAACTATCCCCATAAATATTACCAGAATCTCCGTTAAGATCACTTTTGTTTCGAATAAATGGTAACGCGTGATCGCTAAGGTAAGGATGAGGACGCAAAGGACAGCAAATAAATACGTAAACGGCGGCATATCAATGCCATAAGCGGGCAAAAAAGCCAGCGAGCTTAAATTAAGTATTAAAAAAGCAAGCAGTATATAATTCGCTTGCGCCCTTTCCACCCCTTTAGTCCCCGCACGGTAGGACCATATCGTGGCAAAGAACATCGAAATATAAACAACAAAATAAACTAGAAATAAATTGTGATATACGCCTGCCCTAGAATGCACGCCCCAGTCATATTGGTAAATGCCGGAAATAAAATAATCGGTTTGAGTCAGTATCAAAAAAATAAAAGAAAGAATATACCCCGCGACCAACAGTTTTTTTCTTTTAATTTTAGCAACCTCCAAACCAAAATGATAAATCGCGATCGGGATAAAAACGACTCCGGCATAAGCAATCCTGTCATAAAATACCTGATAAGACTCGTCCTCGCCGGTGAACATCATCGCGGTCGCGAACAACCAAATCGAAATAAAAACAATAGCGCGGAAAAGGGCTTTGTTAATACTTGATCCCTGGTTGTTCAGCAAAACAATCACCCCCAGCCAAATAGCAGATATGCCGCTGATCAGTGGTAATATAACGTAGGCAGAATTAAACATTTTTGGTTTTAATTTCGCGGTAATTTATTGCCAAATGAAGTAAACGGCGCATGATGAAAACCGTATTTATCGCCCATAATCTTCACTTCTTTCAAAAAATCTTTGTCTATTCCGCCAACGTGGTGACGGGTATCGCCTTCCAAAGCAAGCATAGCGGTTTCTGTTAAACAGGCAAAGGTGCTACCACGGGGCGGCCCCATCGGAAAATTAAGATCGATCTCCCCAATATCAACATAGTCGCCGTCGATTTTAACAACATCTGGCCGTTTGTTAGCCAAAGCCGGAGACACGTTCATTGGTTGCGCGATATCGTAGATAACCGCCGCGCCCTTAATGTTATCGCTTTGCAGCAAATATGCAGGGTGTGATGTTGCCGTAACTACCAGATCGCATTCGCAAATAGTTTTAATATCGGTTGATGCTTCGATTATTTTCCCAACCATCCCCTCGGCAATCATTCTTTTTTTAATCAATTCAATCTTTTCGGGAATACTTTCTACCAGCACCAAAGGAAAACATCTTTTCGCCAAAAAAACGCATAATTCCCGGCCGATCAATCCATATGCCCCCACAACTGCCGCTTTATGTTTTTTGGGAGAGATCCCATATTTATCAATAATACGGGAAATCCCTTCTTGGGCAATCGCCACCGTAAAAGTATCTCCATGAGTTACCGCAAGCTTTACTTGCGGCTGTTTAGTTACCCATTCCCCACCATCGGTAACTGAAGTCGTTAGCGAGCCAAGGCCGATAACGTTGACCCCAAGATTATTTTGGGCATATAAAAGCGCGTCCAAAACCCTTTGCCGAACAATTTCAATGGGCAAGTCCATCATTTGCCGCCCATTTAAAAGTACGGCGATTATATAGCCCTCTGCCTCCCTACCGCCGCGGGAAACTTTTATTTTCTTTGAACAGACAGTAAACCCCAACCTACCAGAAAGTCTTTGCATTATTAAATCAACTGCACCAAAAGGCATTAATTTCGAAAACTTAAATCTTCTCATCACATCGGAAGTGTCCCGAGGGTGAATTAAAAAAGCAAATTTATTCATAAATGGTTCATTCGGCGGGCATGGATGGCTATTTTATCGCGATCCAACCAAATATTTGGTAGATCAACGACAGATTGGAAATGATCGCGTAAATCAAAATCGCGACGAAACCAAAAAATAAGAATGTATCGACAGCTCTGCCTAACATTGTTTTTGTTTATTTTTAATTTTATTGGCGGTCAATTCTTTGCTTAGATTATAAATGTTTCCCGCCCCCATTACCAGCACCACTTCCCCACCCTTGACCTCTTTCCCGAGAGCAGAGACAATTTCTTTTGGCGAGACGTAACGCACCTCATTTTTTTTAACCGCGGCAACCAATTTGGAGCTGCTGATTTTTTTGGAAATGGCGTCATTTTCGCGGCCGGCAACCTGGTAAATATCGGTGACAATAACAACATCAGCCGGCGAATCCCTTAGGGCGGCGGCAAAATTATCGAACAAAAGGTAGGTGCGCCAAGCTTGGTGCGGCTGGAACACGCAAATAAGCTTCTTGCCCGGCCATTTGGCGCGCGCCGCCGCCATTGTCATCTTGATCTGTGTGGGATGATGGCCGTAATCCGAAATTACCGTAATCTTTTTTCCATTTATGGCGCCGCGCTCTTCGTCAAACCTCCTCCATGAACCTTTGTATTTTGCCAGCGAGCTAAAAATTTTTTTATCGTCGATCCCCAATATCCGCCCCACTGCAAGCGCCGCTAAACCGTTGGCAACATTATGTTCTCCGGGAACGCGCATGATCCGCCGCAAAGCCTTAGCTTCAGGCTGGGCAAGCGAGTATCCTTTGATTAAAGCCTTATTTTTTAAACTCGCCGCCACTTTGGCAACGTTAGCATCATCCCCGAACACAACAAGACTCCCCTCTTTTGGCAGATGCCGGGCAAATTCCTTGAAAACCGATACCAGCGCGGCCTCATTTTTGTAGCATTCCATATGGTCCATTTCGATATTGGTCATCACGATTATTTTTGGCCAGTAATTCAAAAATGAGCGATCATATTCGCAGGCCTCGATCACCAAATATTTGGATTTTCCCAAACGAAAGTTAGAATCACCAAACTCTTTTACCTTAGTGCCAACAATAACTGTCGGATCAAGTCGAGCGGCCGCCATCATAATGCCGATCATTGCCGTGGTTGTGCTTTTTCCATGCGCGCCGGCGATCGCGATCGTTTCGTATTGCCGACTCAACTCTCCCAGCGCCTGTGGATAGCTGATTGCTTTAATTTTTAAACGCCGCGCTTCCGCGAGCTCGGAATTGCCCTCTTTCACCGCGGGGCTATAGACCACGAGGTCGGGAGATAAATTTTTTAAGTTGGCAGAACGGTAAATACGCGCCCCCAATTTGGCTAATGCTTTTGTAATTTCGCTGGCAACCAGGTCCGACCCAGAAACGCGCCATCCTTGCGACAGATAATAACGCGCAAGCGCCGAGACCCCAATACCGCCAATACCAATGAAGTGCACCTTAGAATGAGTACTCATAATTTTGCCAATTTATTCACCGCCAAGGTTTAGGCTTTCCAAAATATTGTAAACTGGCCCACCCTTGCGCAATTGACTTTCCATTACTTCGATCGACTCTACCAAGAACCCTTCCCTTATCCCTTCGTCGATCTCGGGAATTTCTTCGGGATCGATCTGGTGCAATTCGGTTTGTTTAAGGCGCGCCAAAGTCACGTGCGGCGCAAACGAATAATTCTCGCTTTCGCGATACTCGCCGCCGCAAAATTCATAGAGCGTACTTTCCAAGTCCTTCTGTAGAGCGCCAAGTGCGGCGGATTTGTCGCCAACGGCCCATACCATTCGTGGCGGAACGCGACGGGAATCGCGCGTAGGCCCATAAACAACCCGGTTCAACGATAAATCAAAGACTTCATGGCGTTTCACAACTCCGGTAACTTCACGGCAAATTTCGCAAATTTCCTGGTCGTTGGCGTTGCCCAAAAAATTTAAAGTAATATGGAGGTTTTCCAGCCGGGTCCAATGAGCCGGAAGTTCAGGCCAGCGATCCTGATAAGACGCCAATTCTTTTTTTACTCTGTCGGGAAGATTGATCGCGATAAAAATTCGGTGCAAATTATTCATAACCGTTAAGAATCGTTTAACAATAGCCGTGTTTTATTAAATTTAAACCAAATCGGCAAAAATTAAAAGGTGCGGGCGGATTTATGCTAAAATATATTTGTCCGTACTATCAAACAAAAATGAAAGAGGCTTATTTGTATCAAAAAGTTGAAAACCTGGCCGTAAAATGCCTGAATTGCAGCCATTATTGCGCCATTCCGGCTGATAAAAAAGGATTGTGCGGGGTCAGAAAAAATATTGGCGGCAAGCTTTTTGCGCTAAATTACGGCAAAGCGATCGCGGTCGAAATCGACCCAATCGAAAAAAAACCTCTTTTCCATTTCATGCCGGGAACAAAAACCCTGTCTTTTGCGACCGTAGGATGCAATTTCCGGTGCTTAAACTGCCAAAACTGGGAAATCTCGCAATATCCCAAAACCAACGATGACCTCCCCGGCCAAGAAATATTGCCGGAAGAAATCGTGGACGCGGCATTAAAGAATAAAACCCCAAGCATTTCCTACACTTATGTGGAGCCGACAATATTCTCCGAGTACGCGCTCGACACCATGAAAATTGCGAGAAAGGAGGGCCTGAAAAATATTTGGGTGTCGAACGGTTTCATGAGCGCCGAATCACGCGCAATGATCATCCCCTATCTGGACGCGAATAATATCGATATAAAAGGTTTTTCGGATGAATTTTACCAAAAAAACTGCGGGGCGAAATTGCAGCCGATACTAGATACGGCGATCGAAATGAAAAAATCCGGGGTTTGGGTAGAAATCACCACACTGCTAATCCCCGCATTGAACGACGACAGCAAAACATTGAACAATATCGCGAAATTTATTGCCAAAGAACTGGGTGAGGAAACCCCGTGGCACGTAACCCAGTTTTGCGGTAGCATTTCATGGAAACTAGGTCAACTGCCGAATACACCAACGAATACTATTCGCAATGCATATAATATAGGAAGAACGGCGGGATTAAAATTCGTATATTCGGGGAATATCCCGGGAATGGAACTTGAAAACACTTATTGCCCGCGATGCGGCGAAATTTGCCTTTTTAGGCAGGGAGTTGATGTTAGCCGCCGCGACAACCACGGCAAATGCCCAAAATGCGCTACCGACCTTAATTTGAATATTTCTTAAATCTATGATCATTTTCGCCTGCACTTCACCGCATCCGCCATTGATCCTACCTGAAGTTGGATCAGCCAAAGATCGCACCCTAGTATCAAAAACGATCACGCAATTGCAACGCTTGGGACGCGCACTGGCAAAATTAAGGCCTAAGCGGCTAATTATCAGTTCTCCCCACCCCGATTGGGGGGTGAACGTGCCGTTGCATTTTTTGGCGGCCGGATTAAAAATGAACGATATCCGTGCGGATTGCTTCATTACAAACGAAGAATCGCCGCGCAACCATTACTTAGCCGGGAAAGATTTCTATTTAAACGAACTTAAAAATTCAAATGATAAGATCGCTTTGATCGCCTCAGGAGACCTTTCGCACCGGCTTAAGGCAGACGGTCCGTACGGCCTGCACCCTGATGGCGAAAAATTTGACAAAGGTCTGATCGAGGCGCTAAAAAATAATGATATCGAGCGTATTTTAGGGTTGGAAGACCAATTTCCCGAGGCGGGAGAATGCGGCCTCAGATCGTTCTGCTTTGCGTTGGGGGCGCTTAACGCGGCCAATATAAGCCCGCAACCGCAAATATTATCATACGAAAACCCTTTCGGCGTCGGCTATTTAGTGTGCGACCTGATCGGTAACTGTAAAAAAAATGAAAACCATAATTAACGGACCGATAAAAAATAACATCTACAATTTAATGCGCGATGCCGGTTATCATTTCCAGCGCGAAGATTCAGAAAGCGGCGCGACCGAATATTCATTCGTGCGGCCGCGGCACGGCTTCCCCCGGTTCCATATCTACGCCAGAATGCAGGGCAGTGATTTGCAGATAAATCTTCATCTTGACCAGAAAAAAGCACTTTACCGGGGCGTAACGGCGCATTCTGGAGATTACGATGAACCAGTAGTAGCGCAGGAAATGGAAAGAATTAAGCGAACCATTGTCGATGATGCCAGTTAATGGTTTATTTTAATTACTTAATGTTTTAATTATCTAACAAAATGCAGCTAGTATCCTTAACTCCAAATAACTTCCAGCATGCGGTGGAACTGGCCGCGGAAACTATTGCGGCCGGAAGCACCATAGTCATCCCCACCGACACCGTTTACGGTATTGCCGCTAACGCATTCGATGAAAAGGCGGTGCAAAAAGTGTATCAACTAAAAGCGCGCGATGCCTCTAAGCCGCTACCGATTTTTGTAAAAAATATCGGCATGGCAAAAAAAATCGCCCGCATCGGCTTAAAGAACCAAAAGCTGTTGGAAGAATATTGGCCGGGAAAAATAACCGCCATTTTAAAAAAAACAAATACCTGCCAGACATACGGGACCGCAGGCAATACGATCGCACTGCGGATCCCATTTTATCCATTCGTGAATTCATTATTGGAAACGCTCAACTTACCAATAACCGGAACTTCGGCAAATTTATCGGGACAACCGGCTTCGATAAAAATCGACGAGGTGCTGGCGCAATTCCAAAATAAACCAGTAAAGCCGACTCTGGTAATCAATGCCGGAGACCTTGATCCGGCACGACCCTCAAAAATAATCGATCTTACCGGCGATAAGCCAAAAGTATTAAGAGACTGACCGATCAATAACAGGCGAAAACACAATATGGAAAAATCAAACTCTCCCAAAAACAAGAGTATAAACAGCACCCAGGAATTAAAGATCCTTCGAGAGATCATTGAAACCATAAGCTATAATTTAGACCTCAAAGAGGTTCTTAGCCGAATCGTGGCGATCGTCAGCGGCGTAACCAAGGCGGATTCTTGTTTTTTGTATTTGATCGACGGAAGCAATCTTACGCTGCGCGCGTCGTTAAACCCGAAGCCGCTGGAAATCGGCAACATAAAATTAACCATGGATGAGGGAATTACCGGCTGGGTGGCGCGTAATAAAAAAACGGTTGCCATTGCCAAAGGAGCGTATAACGATAAACGCTTCAAGTTCGTCAATAGCTTGCCGGAAGACCGGTTCGAGGGCTTTTTGTCGGTGCCAATAATATACCGCGACCAGGTTTTGGGGGTGATCAATGTGCAGCATTCAAAACCCAAAGAATATTCAAAAAACGAGGTCGCCCTCTTTGAATTGGTCGCCAAAGCTACCGGCGGCGCGATCGAAAACGCGATGCTTTTTTCGGAAAAGGAAGCATTAAAAGAAGCCTTGGAAACCCGCAAGATTATCGAAAAGGCAAAAGGCATCATGATGAAGGAATTTTCGATCAGTGAAGATGAGGCCTATAAATTGCTCCATAAAAAATCAATGGATAAGCGGTTAGGCATGAAAGAGATTGCTAACGCCATTATTATTTCTTCGGAATTTAAAAAGACAGTTTAAGTCTTTTGATTGTACGGGCTATTGTTGGGATATATAATAAATAAACTACCCCGCACAGAGCCACAATGAATTCCGCCAAATAAATCAATTCCTAGGCCATAATTAGATGGTAAAGGAACATAAGAGATAAGCAAAATACCCCATGCAAAAAATATATACCTCATTAATAATCGCGGCACTAGCAACCGCATTATCGATAGTACTGTTCATCGCCACAAGGAAACAAGGAATCGGCAAAAACAAAAAATACGCAATATATGCGGCAATAATGGCGATCATCGCGGCAAGCAGCGGTTATTATATTTTTTTAAGCCCTAGTAAAAACGAAAGCGAGCAGGTATCGCAGAAAATTAATACCTCCCAGGAAAAAGGAAGCACGGAGAATATCAGCTCGTCCGAAAGCGAATCCGAGGATATTTATGGCGACAAGCTGGAGATGCAAAGAGACAAGTTCGACCGCGAATATCGTTTGAACTTTTCCGAACGAATAGGAAATTTACGTCAAACCGAAGAGTGGAAAAATTTTGCGGCATTATGGCACGATATTGATTATGCCGAATTCTTAATGGAAAATTACGAAAATGAAATGGGATTGAGCGGAGCAAAAGACCAATGGGTCCAATTTACGATCGGGCGTATTTTTTTTGAAACATTGGACGCAAGAAAGAATGTAGCGATCGGTGCCCTAAAAAAAATCCCCGAAAAACAGCTTATCGCGGCCGAGGAAATCAATTTACTCGACCGCCTTTGTGAAAACCGCTTAAATTATCTTTATGCTCCATACGACACGCCGACACGCATGGCGGCAACCGCATTTCGCGGCAACGAATACGACCAGAATAAAATAATGGCTACCCTGGAGGGTAAGATCGACATTTTGATAGAATTGCGCAAACAGGAAAAAATAGACGAAGCCAGATTTCAAGAAGCATTAACGCTAATAAAAGAAGATATTAAAATATCGGCGCTCCTTGATGTCATATCGGAGAACTATCAAATTGATTTTAATATCGAGTCGGAGACAATAACGATGGATAATATCAACCAGCTACTCTCCGACCTAAAAAGCGACGCCAGCCCATACCAACAAAACCAGCAGTCGGCTTCAAAAAATACCGTCGATGCCCGCCAAAATGCCACATTGACGGCAATAAAGAAAACGGAAGCAACGCTGGTAAACTTTAACGAGCTGGTTGATGCACTGGAAAACTAGGATGCAATCTCCATTTTTTTTGGTATTCGAAATTACTAAAGCTTGCAATAACAACTGCCTTTATTGCTACAATGTTTGGAAAGAAAACCGCGATTACCCAAAAGAGGAATTAGATATCGACCAAATAAAACGGTTATTCGAAAAAATATTCGCGGATGAAAAACCAGTTGGAGTAGCTTTAACCGGAGGCGAGCCAATGTTGCGGCCGGATGTTTTTGATATTGTTAAAATTATCAAGAGCTTTGGTGTAATAGTCGGCTTAGCGACTAACGGCACGCTGCTTAATGCAGAAAAAGTTAAGCGGCTGGTTGATAATGGCGTAAGCTATTTCGAGATATCGCTTGTAAGCCTTAATGAAGAGCGGTATGCGACCTTAAGCCAAAATAACAAACTGGAATGGCTTAAGCGCTCAATCCTGGCAGTGAGCGGCCAGCGGGTGCCTTTCACGGTCTCTTTTACCGCCACAAAAATTAATTATACCGACATCGGCAGTATTATCGACCTTTGTTTTGCTTTTTCGGTAAAAAATATCGCGATAAACCGTTTTGTTCCGGGAGGGCAAGGACTGAAAAACATCAGCCAATTGCTTTTAAGTAATACAGAATTGCGTTCGGTTTTAAAAATCGCAAATGAAAAAGCTGGAAAATACCATTTATCGATCGCCATTACCATACCGGTTGAATCGTGCCTGATAGATCATAAAGATTATCCTCATCTTAAGTTCGGGGCCTGTGTTTGCGGCAAAAATAAATGGGCAATCGACCCGGCGGGCAACTTGCGAACCTGCGAACAAAATCTCGAGATATTAGGCAACCTTTTGGAAAAAAATTTTTCCGAATTATCAAAAACCGCGGCGGCGGAAAAATTCAAAAAAAATGACTTTAAATCCAGCTGCGCTATGTGCGCGGAATTTAAAAATTGCGGCGGCGGCTGCCGTTTTTTAAGAAAATATATTTAATTTGTTTTACCGTTTAAACAAAAAACCGCCGAGGCGGTTTTTTGTTCAGCAATCTCAAAGGGATCACATTTGGAACTCCACGATCTTTTGCCAGTTGTTCTCGTTGATCACCGAAATAGTACTGTCGCCTACGATATAAAGATAATCGTTGACGTAGACCGCCCGGCGCGGGTTGATATCGCTCACCGCCTTGATTAAGGAAATTCTGTTATTGGCGTAAGAGAAAATATAACCGCCGTTGCTGCCCGGCATAAAGAATACCTGGTGCTTGGAGTCCATTAAGAACGCGTGGTGGTTGGAAACCGCCTCGGAATAGTACTCGTCAAGGCTATATTTGTCCATTTCGATGGGGTTGGCCGGATTGCTCACGTTAAAATAGGAAAGCTTAACTTTGGAATTTTCCATACCGACACCGATAATCCTGTCTTTGTCTACCGGGTGCAGATAACCGGAGTATCCGGGAATCTTAAGCTCCCCTGCCAATTTGGGGTTTGCCGGGTCAGCAAGGTCGATGACATAAAACGGATCGGTCTGGCGGAAAGTAACCACATAACCTTTATCCTGGATAAATCGGGCCGAGTATATTTTCTCGGTCTTACCAAGATCAAGAACCGAACCGACGACATTCATACCGTTATTCAGGACATAAACATCATTGGCGGTTTCGGAACGGGTAAACCAAGAATCACCTACGGTAGTGGCAATGCGAAGATTGCCATTATATTCGTCCAGTGAGAATTGATTTAACGGCTGCCCCGGAACGGTACCGCTACCAACAAATCCCAATGCCGACAGGTCAATCTTGGCAATGATGGTTTTGTCGAAATCCCGCTTGTGCACCTTGCGATAATTAGTGCGGCGGTTAGCCATCTCGTTATTGAACTTAAGCTTATCATCCTGGCTCATGCTATTGCGGTAATCGTTAAGGATGGTATTCAATTCCACCGATTTAGCGGCGGAACTGATATTGTAAGAATCAAGAGTATTTAAACGATCTACCAGAGAAACGGATACCAAATCCTTCATTTCGTCCTTGAGCAATCCCAACGTCATCTTGAATTCGCTTTCGTAAGCCGGATAAGTGATATAAAGATTATTGGCCGACATGTAAACTACCGACGTGCTGCCCATACCGGCAAACGAAGATCTGGCCTCAACAGCACCAGTAAACGCATTGATCTTAAAGATGCTAAAGAGAGCATTAGCGGGCAATACCCTTTCAGGATGATAAATGCTGCCGCAAGGAACCGTGATGCTATTACCACCAATCGAAAGCGGCCTAATCGGGCAAACATCGCTGGAGCCGACATAGGTGCGAGCCACCATGTATATCTTGCCGTTATAAAGCCGAGCACCAATGATTGATGAATTATTTTCCGGCTTGATCGACCAGGCTTGTACGGGATTCTTGGGGTCACTAACATCGTAGCCGCTAACTTCGTTGTTGGAAAAAACCGCCAAGGTGCTGCCCGAAAGTAAAAGGTCGCCACCTTTTTGCAAAACACTGTCGATCTTCATTGATTCGACCGGCAAAGCACTGATGATCTTTGCGGCATTCTGCGATTCACAGGTATAGCATCTTGGAGATGCGCTGATACCTCCACTACCCTGAGACCACCAAGAAACAGGGTTGGCTGAAGAATAGTAGATCTTTTTCCCGTCGGTCTTGATAATATCGGGTTCATCGATGCCGGCTACCTGGACGTTGGTCTGCGAAACGCGGTCGATAGAGATTTGAGTGGTTGGCGCCGCCATAGAATTCACGCCCCCACCCGCCCCACTGCCCGTGGCGCCGGTCGTAATGCTTTTTGCCGAATCCATTGCCAAACCAGCGTTCTCTTCCGCGGTTATTCCTAACTCTTGCCATTGCGGTGCCGCATAACCCCCGCCTTGCGTTTCCTGCTTTGCTTTTTTAAAATAATCGCTAAAATCAGTTGCCGATGCGAAATTCTTAAAATTCTGCGAACCGCCCGTCACTGCAACGGGCGCCCCGCCCGCCTTTTCTTTTAATTTGACAATTCCCTGCGGCCCGATCTTTTGCCCGTTCCAACTCCCATACCAGGAAGCGTAGAAAGCTTTGACCGCCGTTACGGTTTGATTGCCGTAATATCCGGTGGCACCAGCAGGAATATTAAATCCTGCGTTGATCAAGCAATTTTGCAAATTTACCACATTGTCGCCTTTTTGATAAGCGCCAACCGCCACCAATCCCTGAGGATCGCAGCCGGCAGCGCGAACTAATTGAAAACCGCACAACGGAACTGCCAACACCAGAAATACGAGCAAAGATATGTTTTTCTTTCTGTTTGTTCTTTTATTCATAATTTTACCTTTTTATCTTTGATACCCTGCCGGCCTTGCGGGACCATTTACAGGACAGCAAAAATTATAAAAATACAACTTGCGCCTGAAAATACCAAAACATTAAACAATGAATCGCTCCAAAAACATAGCATGCGGCAGCTTATCGGACTGCTTTCGCTACGCTTCCAGATTAAGCAAGCAATTGTTATATTTTACACCAAATATAAATTTCCAACAATCGGTAAAATCATAATCCTTCACCGTCATGTTGATTATCATTTTCCGCAATCTTGCGACGCATAACAAGCACAACTCCGACGACAATCGATATAATTAAAATCACTCCCGGCACAATTGACCAATTACTACCGCGGCCACTATCAATAGGATTAGTAGTACTTGCGCAATCGACATCAGCGCCATCGCCTTTGCTTGGACAGTCGGAATCACAAATACAATCCGAATCGGTACGGCAAAAACCGTCCTTATCTTGGACTACGTATTGCACACAATGATCCCCAATGGGCGCCGCGACCACCGGTACTACTTCCGGATCACGATAAGTGAACGCGATCACCTGCCGACTGCCCCAATTATTGCCTTGTTCATCCTGGCAACGCACATAATACTTGTAATCGCCGTACCCATCCAATAGTATAGACGCTATCTGCCGCTGCCCATCATTGGTCTCGAGAGACCCGGGCATCGATTTAAAATCTTCATCTTTGAGAGAATAACGACAAGCGGCATTTTTGTCGGTAAAAACCGCCAGCGCCGCTTCTTTTTGATAGATGATACCTGCCGGCTGAGATGCGGTAATTATCGGCCCGGGACCACCACTTTCCAAGGCATATTCAAATTCAACAGTTGATAATCCACTGGTGTTATTATAACCATCGCGGCAACGAATATAAAAGCGATACTTACCGAGCAATTCCAAAGAAATGTTTTTCTTATGGGTAGTGCCGCCGTTCTGGCTATCCATAGTGTTCGCCATCAAATCATATTTTTTATCCGCAGCATCGTATTTGCAATCAGATTTTTCGCTGGTAACAAAAGAAACCATAACCTGATTTTCGCTGACCTGCCCTGACGGCGACAGGTCTATAATTTTCGGCGGATCATTATCTTTGGTTTCCAACGAAGCGGCGATTGTTTTTTTGGAAGATATATAATTGAAAGCAATTATTGCCGATGATGTATTGGTATTTCCGGCGATGTCGCGGCAACGCACGTAAAACAGATAATCACCGAACCCGCTAAGAGTTATGGCGGCGGAATGATAACGCTTATCAGATGAATTGAAACGCGAACCGAGAGAATCAAACCCTTTATCATTAAAACCGTGCCGGCAATAAGCGGGCTCGTCGGTCACGACGATCAATGAAATATCAGCACTATCTATCTTGCCGATCGGCGCCAATCCCGACATTTTTGGAGGATTTGTGTCGTTGGTAGCGCAAACTCCGTTCGTACATTTTTTTCCGCTCAGGGAACAATCCTGGAGTTTGATCCAGGTTTTATTCTCCACACATCCACCGTCAGTACAATCCCGATCGATCATCCCCTGCCGCACCCAATCGCCATTGCATTGGTAATCAGCGACAAAGCTATCATTACCGCAACTTTTGGCAAGTTCGCCCCGGATACCGCACGAATCGTACCAATACAAATTGCCATTAAAACATTTTTTGTTCTTTTGTGCCCAGCAATTGGCGGTGCATTTCCCGAAATCATCACAAATCAAATTACCGGCACAGGCGCCACAGGTGCTGCCGCAGCCGTCGGGACCGCAAGCTTTGCCGGAGCAGTTAGGGGCGCAACTGGCCGCGGCGCATTGGCCGGAGGTATTGCAAGTTAGGCCCGAGGCGCAGGTTCCGCAACTTAAATTACTGCCGCAGTTGTCAGGCCAGGTGCCGCAATTTTTTTCCAATGAAGAACAAGTCGCGGGAACACAGGCGATAGACTCCGGTCCGATCGCGTAGGTCGGTTCTGATGAAGAGTATGGCCGAATAAATGCATAGTCCAACCAAGTAGTCCCCTTTCGGTCCGATTCGCCGGAGTTTCCAAACGTGAGCGCGCCAATGCTACCGTCAATACTAAAACTTTTCTTTAAACTGCCATCGAAATACCAAAGTGCCTGCGAAGAGGTTTTTACCATTTTGTATTTATGATAATTCCCAGGATCGTTTGCCCCTAAATTATGCGCGGCACTGTTATACCATAAATGTATTCCCCGGCCAGCATAGCTGCCACCATACATTCCCGCATTCGCAACCAGGCCAAAGCGGGCAATTGAATCAACGTAGGTGTAATTAAGCTTAAATTCGAGGATACCGGTATAATTTTGCGCCGAAGAAGTAATATATGAATACCCGGCATCAGAATTTAATTTTACTTGGCCGGAATCCAATACAACCGACCCGGACGTGGCCGGCCACTTTGAAGAATCAACGGCAGTTCCGGAAAAATCGTCGAAAAACGGAAAAACCAAATTGCCGTTGCTAGCCGAAGCCGCACTGGCATTACCGTAATAAACATAAATGGTGGAACTGCCGGCAGGAATCGAGCCGACCTTAACCCAAAAAACCGCATTTGATGACGCGGAATAAGATTCGATCCAGTAATTTAAAATAGTTTTTCCGTCGCCGGCCGTAAACACAACATCGCCAAAATCGCTTCGCATATGCGGACCGTACGGGATCGCGACCGAAAGCGCGTAGTCCGAAAGCGCGCTGCCGCCATTGGAAATATCTATGGACTTCCGGTATGAATATCCGGAAAGAAAATCCGCCCCCCGCCGGCGCGGGAGAGATGACGACCGCGAATACGAGCAATATAAATATTAATTTTAGAAAATTCATTTTCAGGCAGTTTGGTACTGTAATTATTTTGGCAAAATAATATATCTTCAACTATTTCGTGCGGAGATGTCCTTTAAGAATCCAAAACGGAATTGGTCGATTGTTTATTTTTTAGCAAGCAATTGTTTTTGTAGCTCAACGATGAGTTGGGCGATCAACTGGATCAAAAGTTTTTTAATTTCTGCGATCTTTTGCAAAATTTCGGCGCGGGTCAGCGGCTCTTGGATCTGCCTTTTCTCGGGCTCGACCGTACCGCCGCCGCCTCCGCCGCCTCCGCCTGAACTTACGCACTGGCCATTTGAATTGCAAGTTTTGCCGCCCGCACAGCTGCCGCAATTTAGCGCGTTGCCGCAACTGTCGAACCAACTGCCGCACTGGTAGTTGCCCAAAGTCGCGCAATTTTTGGCGTCGCAGGCAGTTGGCGCACCAACCGTCACCGCCACGTTTGTGGATTTATCTCCAAACCAAGTTACGCCTTCCTGAACCATCTGCCACTGGAAATTGTAAATGCCCGGAGTTGCCGGCGCCTTCACGTCAAAAGTAAAAGTTTTTGCCTGCCCGGGTGAGATCGACTCGTCAGATGCCAAATAAATCCGGCCATCCCGCCAAATTCCGCCATCCTGCGGATTTTGCGATCCCAAACGATATTTGGCAGTCTCTGACCAATTATCCGTGCCCGTGTTCCCCAATGTTATCGAAATTGGATAAGTTTTTCCGGTAGCCATCGATGCCGGAACGCTTTGACTAATAAATCGGGCGCCATTATAAGACGGTAAAGATTGCATGACCGCATTACCGGCATCCTTAAAAATACCATTGCTGTTAATGAGGGAAAAATCCTCCATATTGTCTCCGGTTTCAGGCGATAGCAACCAAAAGATTCCGCCGATATCGGCACTTTTAAGCGTTTGGTATATTCCTCTGAATTGCTGCGTCCGGTCGGATTCCGTCAAAGGCGGTACCGCAACACCAAACTCGCCGATAACCAATGGCAATGATCCGGCAATATTTTTTAATGTCGAAAGCCGATTCTGTACTTGCGCCAATTCAGCCCCTGGAGCAGAAGACGAATAAATATGAGGGCTGGCAAAATTAGTGATCCTATTCCAAATATTCAAATACTCATCTTTTCCTTCCCCCACCGTAAGCGGCGTTTGTGGATCAATTGACCGAACAAGTCCATGCATCGAATAAACCGCCTTAATAACCGAGTCATGATCAGCTGCGCTCGTGCATCCGGAATTGTCCGCACCCCATAACGGCTCATTGATTAAATCCCATGCAAAAAGCGCCGGATGCCCCTTTAAAGCGGTAACTATTTTTGCGGCTCCCGACCTAACGTCAACAAAGCCAGCTTTCCAATCGCAATAACCTTCATATTTCGTATAACCGTCAAGCTCAACGATCACTTTCAAGCCGTATAGCTGGGCACTATCAAGAAATCTTTTTATGTTCGCGATGCCCCAACAATCGGTGTTATCCGCAAGTTGCGCCAAAGTTGGCAAACGCAATATGCGCAAATGCATTTTTTTCGCGCTTTGCATGATAATATCATTTTCTTCGCTGTTCGGTATCCAGCAATGATGCCCATAGGAATCCAAGCTATTTGATCCCATAACATTCGCACCGGCAGACAACTCATATCCGAACAAATCTTTTGATAAAGGAGCTTCGGGAATAAAACAAACTCCGCTTTGGCAAAATTGGCCGCGGGCACATCTTGAATCGTCGTCCATCCATCCGGAACCGTCGGGTTTGCAAACGCGGCAGCCGTTCACTTCTCCAGCAGAGCAATTGCCGCATTTGTCAATACCCACCGACCCGTCGGGTTTTCTAATCGCACGATACAAATGGCCGGCAAACGCTATCTCCGAAGGACCAAAAGCAGAAAGCGAAGTTTCACTGGTTTTGGCCCAATCCGTCCACATCTTTGACGCCGTAAATACTCTTTCCCAAACATAATTATCGGATCCAACCACTTTTACCGAAATTCCACCAGATGTAGAAATCATTTTAGTCGGCGATAAAACAACGCCGCCAATAGAATACCAGGGAACAATAGTGCCATTAGTTGAATATTCGGCCGCCCAAACCGCATTGTCGCTTCCAGCCGCAGTAATAATCAAACGATCACTAGCCGCGATGATGGAAGGATCATTTTTCAAGTTTCCGCCGAGATTATTTTCATAAACCCAGTTTTGGCATGATGTTTGCGCAAAAACAATCGCACCATTTTGCAAAAAAAACAAAAGGGATATTATTACCAAAGCAACAGATAGTTTTGTGTTCATTTTGATTATTTCTATTAGCCGCTAGCCGCCCCGGGCGCCCAACCGCTTTAGCGGTTCGGCAGTGAGTCGGATTATTAATTGAGCCAATAATTGCTTGATTTCTGCGATCTTTTGCAAAATTTCGGCGCGGGTCAGCGGCGACTGGATTTGTTTTTTCTTTGGCTCAACTATTCCGCCGCCCGAGGTCATGCACCGGCTGGATGTAATTAATTTAAAATGAACCATTGGAATATTATGCGTTATTTGTTGCCAATAATTTGGTTTAATTTCTTCATCGTCGCGTTCCCCACATTGCCCGAACCGTAGCGCAGGCCGTAGGGGGTTAAAATCTCTTTGGCGTATTTTTGCTGGAATAATTTTACTGAATTTTTGGTTGCCGCGTCATATATTCCATTTGGAATAATTGCATATCCCTGCGCTTTTAAAACTTCCTGCAAGCATATCACTTGTGGATCGTTTTTCATTCCGTAGTATAAGTTTTTGGAGATTTGGGCGCAGGAATACTGCGCACCAGTGGTTGCCTTCAACTGCGCCTGCAGTTTGGCGATCAGCGCCATGATTTCATTGATTTTTTTAAGAATCTCGGCGCGGGTAAGTTTAGCGACAGGTTTGATTTCTTCTTTTTTTCCAATAATCGTTCCAGCGCCTCCTCCGTCTCCGCCACCAGTGGATTGATCAACGCAAACTCCGTTGCCGCAGATCTTACCCGCGGCATTGCAATCAACCGCGTTGACCCAGGCTGATTCGCGGGTACAGGCATTGTTGGTACAGCCTTTTTTAATAGTTTCCCGCTGCGCCCAACTGCCGCGGCAGCGGTAATTGGTGGTTAATTGATCGCTGCCGCAATCCTGGAATAGCCCTTCTTTGGTGTTGCAGGAATTATACCAATACAGTTTTCCGCTTTCGCATTTTTTGGAAGTTTGACTGATGCAATTGGAAACGCACTGGCCAGCAGAACAGGTTAGGCCGCTGGCGCATGTGCCGCAATTAATCGTGTTGTTGCAAGTGTCGCTCCAATTACCGCATTGGTAATTACCCAAGGTCGCGCAGGTTTTGGGAACGCACGCATTTTGACAAACTCCGGCGCTGCAAGTTTTTCCCGCGCCGCAATCAACCGCCGCGCTCCATTTCAAACATCCGCCCGACATTGTACAGGTTTGCACGCCATTACCATTGCATTGCTTGGCATTGGCCGTGGAGCAATCCGGGATGCAAGCATTGGTAACCGGCTCATCAAAAGTAACACTCCAATCATAAAGAGGGATCCTCGTACTGCCGACTTCCGGCGAAACATTGGAATCAGTATCGCGAATATTGCCGCCAAAATATCCGTCATCTGCCGCATTGCCGCAATAAGAAACCTTATCCCAACATGTCCAAGCATATCTTACTCTTTGATTGGTACCGTCAGGTACTCGGTTTAATGTAAGCTGGACTTGCGTATTGTTATTGACGAGCGCCACTGAACTGATCGTAGTAACCGTACCGCCAGTTTGATGAAATTCAAATCCATAGTTCGGACGCTTAGCCACATTGGTTATATCTATCGCCAACTGGCCGTAGGGAATCGCGTAGCTGATGGTAATGATATTTCCGTTTCTTTCCACTTTTGTCGGCATCAAGGGATCCCATGTTTTGCCTTCAAAAACAACCTTATTAATTACTTTGGCCAACATTTCGCCGACATGTTTCGTTTCTTTATTGGTTAAATGGAGATGGTCGTTTGCCGAATCAACGTTTTTACAGTATCCATATTGGTATTTCGGCCCAACCATGATTATTTTTCCCGGATTGTTTTTGTGCGCATTAAGCTGGGCAACTGCCAACTTATTACCCCCGTCAGCAGCAACATATAATTGGTTCATCTGATTGATAAACATCGGCAATGTCGCGCTACTGCCGGCGATAGCGTTAATATCAGTCTGATAATCATTTTGCCATTCTTTCAAATAACTTTCATACATTCCGGCATATCCTTGGCCCGCATCAGATTCTCCGTGAACAATGGTAATCCCAATCGGTTTATAAACACCGCCGCGCGCTTCAATTAACGTTTTTACTGCTGCCGCCTGTGCGATTCCATTATTATAAGGGACAGTTCCTTTTTTAAGTCCCGTATATATTGTCCCACCTTGGCCATGCAAACCCACAACCACCGGACGTTTTAAACTATCATAAGCATACAAACTATCAGCCATACCTGACGCCGGAGTTTCAAACCCCGAATTAGAATAATTTTCAACCAAAGGTTTAAGCGGTCCGGCAGTTCCGAAAACATCCGGAGAAAGCATTAAATTTTCGTAAGGCTGGCTCGTAGAAACAGCACCGCCAATACCGGCAAAAGACAAGCTTTGGCCGCTGGATAAAATATGTAAATAATTTTTCTTTGCCACGCATGCTCCCGCACTACAAACCTGCCCGGCACTGCACGCAGGGCTGCAAACCGCTTCGCATTTACTAATTTCCGTGGAACCGTCTTGTTTTTTAATTAATTTATAAATTGTCCCGTTATATATCGCCGCATCCGGACCAAAACCAACCAAATTTTTGGAATTAGTGTTTTCCCATACATCCCAACGAAGAGGACTGTTATATTTTTCTTTCCAAACGTAACCGTCGCTGCCAATGGCAAATAACGCCAACGCTCCATTGTCGTTGGCTATTTTTAGCTGGCTCGTCAACACCCCACCCGTAGAATACCAACCCGACCACTGGCCGCTTCCCAGATCATATTCTCTAATCCAGGCTGCGCTATCCGAACCGATAACCGCGACTATTAAGCGATCGTTTATTAAACCAACTACCGGGTCAAATTTAGCCACACCGCCAAGATTAGACACCACTGTCCAATTATTGCAAGCCGGATAATTAACCTTGAAATCATAGGAGTTGTCTGAAGCCAAATCCAAACGTTGCTGACCTGTTGCCGAACAACCGGTAAAAACGTTCTGACCCGCGACCTGCCATTCATAAGTTGGAAAATCCGCATTGCAAGTATTATTTCCGGTTCCCTTAATGTTCCCACCCCAATAATCAAATCCGAACGGCAAGCTGGAATCAACAACGCGCGCGCAAAAACCGGCTCCTTTTTCGACCGCCTTAGACCAAAAACCGGCAGAATTCGTAATTGCGGCTCCCGCGCTGCAAGTGTCAATCTCAATATTGGACAGCGGTTGGCCGTTAGCATTAGCTACCCTTCCCGAAATCAAAGAAAATTGACCGTCATAAACATCACCGATAATTGCGTTTTTAAAAGATTGCACCGAAGCATTTGAAGTATTGATCGCCAGCGAGCTACTATTCCCCACTTCAAGCCGGGCATCATTCCACCAAATTACTGCCTTAATCCGAGGGAACTGATTGATAATGGCGCCTGAAGAGCTTGGCGCAATTGCATTAGTTATCCAATTTGATTTATAACTTGGATTTCCCGGCTTTTCCAAACTGCCCATTTCAACGATCATCAACGGCTTGCTGCTGGGAAGCGCGATTGCCTCCCGATAAGTCGGCGCCACGATGTCTTTGCAATCGCGCCAATTGGAATCAGAATCGCTCTCTTTAAAAGTGTTATAACATTCTATACCAATCCAATCGACATAATTATCGCCCGGGAAAATAGATGCCAGCGAAATTGAATTATTGCCACCGTATGCCGCCGACGGCCAGGAAAGCACGCTCCATACCCAAATCGCGTTATCAGCTTTTTCCTGGCGGAAAATATCAACAATTCGCCGCCAAGCCGCAACCGCGTCCTGGGGTTCATTAATTTTTGTCTGACAATCAACATCATAAAGCAAAGCAGCAAAAGTTTGCGGATATGCCGCGTTACCCCAACAACTGCCCAAAGTTCCGGTTGTGTTCATTTCGTGCATCGGCCGCATCATCACCGGCTTGCCCCAATTTCTGATTTGGTTTGCCCAGTTTCTGATATACCCGTCAAAATCACCGGCGGCAATCCGTTTCAAGCTGAATTTTTTATAATGGTCAACAATCCCCAAATCATTTGGATTGGCAATCCCATAAGAACAAACTTCTTGGGTGCAATTATGCGTTTTACCATCCGGGCCCAAACAATTAGAATCTGCAGGATTACAGCAAGGATCGTTGCGACATGGATTATATGGTTGCCAAATTATCATCGGCATCCGGCCATTATTCCACGCCGTATCGCAAAATCCCTTATTTAATGTATTAAAATCGCCCCAGCCTTGCGTATACCACCAAGTATCGTTAGCATAAATACTCATTTTTTTCCCGACTTGGGCTTCAAATTGCGGCAAGGACACCTGATTTGCTCCCGGCAATCCTGAATCGCCGCCGGTAACAACGCCCAAAAAAACCTTATCCTGAGCCATGATTTGGCTATTGCCGCAAAAAACAAAAAAGGCGCAAGCAATTGCTGCCGTTATAACCGCCAAAAAAATTTTATTCCCCATATGATTTATTATAAAAATCAACTATAAAAAATCATTAATTTATTTTAACATCATTCTCCGCCAATAATTAAATTTAATTTGTTTTTTGTTGCGTTCCCCACATTGCCCGAACCGTAGCGCAAGCCGTAGGGGGCAAGAATCTCGCTGGCGTATTTTTGCTGAAATTTGATGACAGCATTTTTAGTTACAAGATCGTAATTGCCGCTTGCCGCAACTTTATACCCTTGCGCTTTCAAAAATTCCTGCAAACATTTTACCTGCATGTCATTTTGCATCCCATAGCGCAAAACTTTTGTGATTTGGGTGCAGGAATAAGGTGTTTTACCGGTAAGTGCCTGCAATTGTTTTTGCAATTCGGCGATAAGCTTCTGAATCTGAGCAATTTTTGCCAAAATCTCGGCGCGGGTCATCTTGGCCGCGGATTTAATTTCCGGTTTGGCCGGCGTGTTTATGGCCGCCGCTCCCCCACCTCCGTCGCCGCTCCCGGACGACTGGGCAGCAATACAAACCCCGCTTTTGCAAGTTTGATTGGCGCCGCAGGCAACCGCCGCGCTCCATTTCAGGCAGCCGCCGGCCAGCGCGCAAATTTGCACGCCGCTGCCATTGCATTGTTTGTCGCCCGCCGACGGGCATTCATTTTGGCAGACAGCGGCATCAAATAAAAACGCCAAACGCGGAGCAAAATCATTATTTCCTTCATGGCTATAAAATTTAACTTGTTTCTCGACATTATCTTCCGTTTCCCGCTTGATCATAAAATCTACCCTGTTATTCCCTTTCGCAACCGCATCGCGCACCAAATTGGTTACATCAACCGAGTGCCAAACCAAATTATCGCCCGATTCTATGAAATTATGATAAATATAACTATCGTTTGCGGACAGCGCGGGCTGGTTGCTCCAAGTAATATCATTCTCCCGCCAAGAATGATCATTGATAAACCATACTTGCCCGTCATTTATATTGTTGCCGTAAGCAAACCCCGGCGAACCGATTTTTAAAAAAACCGACCGGATTTTTTTGGTTGAAATATAAGGATCAATATCAAAAGATATATAAGATCTAATTTGATTGGGATAATTATTTGTTCCGGCCATGATATAGCCGGAATTGCCCGAATTGGCATCTTTATATCCGTCGGCTCCCTGCGTGTAGCTGTCTGCGGAAGCGATTATTTCTTTTTTATCAAGAACAGTGGCCCGGTTTGAACCGGCCGAAATAACGCGCCATAAATTATCATATATTTGCCGCCGCGATGAAATTTTTGAATTCGCATAATCGGCAATGGGGCTGCTGTAATAACAAGTATTAAAATCATTCAATGCCCAGTTCAACCGGTCAGCCGCCGAAAGATAGGCCGACGCGGAATAAAATTCCGGGTCGGAATCGGCAATTGATTTGTTATTAACCGCCCCAAATTCAAATTCAATCCCGGATATTTTCGCCGTTCTCATCATTTCGTCAACATCGTTAAAACGATTTATTCCGGTATCGTTAAACGCATAATTGGGCTGCATCGTCACTTTGCCAAATCCCGCCGCTTCCCAAGAAGAAATTTCGGCTCGATAATACGGAATCAAAATAGTTTCATAATTTTTTGAACGCGCCCATTGCGTAAAATTGCGAATTTGTTCCCGATATGCCTGGTCTAAACTGATTTCTTCGCTGTAGCCCCAATAAAAACCGCGGAGTTCCAAATTTTTTAAATCTAACGAATTAAAATCATCAACCAGCTTCGAAGTGCGAGTTATCGCATCGCTCCCATCCAGGGTGATCGCATCAAACCAAAATGAAAGTTTATAATCTGGATCCGATAATTCCGCCTTAAGATTGGCCACGGTTCTATCCAATTCCGCCAACCCTCCGTCTTTAAACAAGCTGTCAATATATTTAATAATGCCTCTTTCGGTAGGATTGCCTTCCGCATGATACAAATCGACAGAATAAAGAATAATGCCGTCAAACATCCAATCAACTGCCTGCCCGCTTGGATCAATATAAGCAACTATCGGACGCAGCCTGTTTTCAATCACCGGCTCCGCGGACGTGTAGTGAAGAATCCCCCAATGCGGATAATCAGATAATTGCGCAGCCATAATTATCGAAGGAGCATAAAAAAATATCTCCGCAATTGTAATAAAAAATATTTTTTTAACAAATTTCATGAAAAAACTATTTTAATATTAGACCTACTAATGTAATTTTATAATAAACACATTGATCTTTGCCATCGTAGCATTGCCAACATTCCCCGAACCGTATTTAAGGCCATAAGGAACCAGTATCTCACTAGCGTATTTCTGCTGGAATCGCGCTACCGCGTTCTTGGTGGCCAGATCATAATTGCCGGAAATAGTCAGCGCGTAGCCTTGGGATTTCAAAACTTCTTGCAGGCATTTAACTTGGGCAGCATCGTTTTGTCTGGCATAGTAAAGGTTTTTGGTGATTTGAGTGCAAGAATATACAGATTTGCCGGTGATAGCGGCCAGCTGGGCTTTGAGTTTAGTGATTAACGCAACAATCTCATTGATCTTGGCTAAAATCTCGGCGCGGGTCATCTTGACCGCGGATTTAATTTCCGGTTTGGCCGGCGTGTTTATGGCCGCCGCTCCCCCACCTCCGTCGCCGCTCCCGGACGACTGGGCAGCAATACAAACCCCGCTTTTACAAGCTT
>Ga0209340_1000064_pt1 | contig 146537 bp, 148 predicted proteins | sample EPASupsiteSAE323_FD_187266 | JGI IMG/M metagenome (GOLD analysis project Ga0209340, IMG submission 187266) | Bioremediated contaminated groundwater from EPA Superfund site, New Mexico - Sample SAE3-23 (SPAdes) (version 2) | ecosystem: Environmental > Aquatic > Deep subsurface > Groundwater >...
TGCGAGCCTTCGGCGTATTTCCGACGCCTCGGTAGCCGCGGCTAGCGCCTCCTCCCGTCGCCCCAGATTTGAAAGCATGGCTCCAAGGTTGTTTAGGCTCGTTGCCAGGTCCGGCCTGAAAGCTCGTGGATCTTCTTCGGTCAGCGTTTTTCGTATTTGCGCCGCCTCCAACGCCACTTCAAGCGCTTCTTTTCGTTGCCCAATCGCAGAGTGTGCAGCGACTAGTCGATCCAGAGCATATCCTTCGCTGATCCTGTCTCCGGTCTTCCTGGCAATGTTAAGCGCTTGATCGTAGTAATCGATGGCTTTGCTAAAATCTCCAAGGCCAGAGATCGCCCAGCCCAGACTGATCAGTGCTTCAGCCTCACTCCTTTTGTCTTTGATGTCCCTGGCAATAGCTATGGCTTTATCGCAATGCTCGATGGCACGGTCATTTTCGCCCAATAAAATATGAACTGCGCCTTGCTCCAGGAGGATCTTCAAAATCTCTTTTTTATTTTTTATCTTCTCCAGCAAGTACTCATTTATCCTCCTGCGCCTCTGCAGCTCCTCCTCGCTTTTATATCTGAGGTTCTGAGGAATTGAAAGTGCATCCAATGCCTGAAGGCTCGGCCCCTGCTCATCGCCCTTAAAAACATGATATCCTCCTCTGTACCTCCAGAAGTCTGCAGCCTTCCATATCACATCATTGAGTCCTGCTGGTGTCATGAAAACCAGACTCGGAACGCCCGCATCATAAAAAAGCTCACGAAAGTTGTTGAGGGCCTCCAGGATATCCTCGCTTGGGCTATCTGGAAGAACCCAGACAATGATATCCTTTTTTGCTGCTTTTAAATTTCTCAGGTCCGATATGAGTTTATCTCCCGTCTCGACGGCCAGCACTCTGGTGGGATATCTCGCTTTTATAACCTCTATTACTTTCTCTCGATATGCTGGCGAGGCGATTATGCAGAGAACGAGGTTTCCTTTTCCTTGGGAGATCTCAAGTCCAGTGAGCAGGAGATCTACCTCGTCCAGATCCTCTAGGGAGATTGGCTCCATTTTTTAACCAAAGGATGCAGCATGGGATTGACCTCGCACCATCTGCCCTCATCGTCTTCGTATTCAACCGCAGTCAAGCTGAAGAGCAATTCGCGAGTTAAAGTGGAATCGAGGCCTTCTTCTCTTGCCTCTTTGCATTTATTGATCTCCAGCAGTTTCTTCTTATGAGCCTCAGTTAGGGTTCTATCAAATGTCATCCTCAACTTATCAAGGGCGATGGCCACATCCGTCCTGGATATCTGCGTCTGGCCCTTGCGAAAGGCGTTGAGTGATGCTTCCTTCATGACCTCCACCAATTCAGTGAGCTTGCCTGTGGACTCGATGGCATATTCCAGGACATCACCTTCCAGCAGATCCAGCTCTATCCTGTGAGATATCACTTCTCTGTAAAACTTTCTTCCATTCTCATGTCTCTCGCCGTTTCTCTTCCAAACCGGCATTTGTAGCAGGATCACGTCGCTGGTAAAGGCATGCCTCACATTCTCATATTGTGGATTAAATGCCAGTGGAACTGGAAATGTGTAAACCACAAAACAACTCGGCTCGATAAGCAATTGATAGTTTTTATAGAAAAAATCCTCTGACTGCTGGCCTCGGGCCAGCTTGTCCAGATCATCAACTATTATCACTAATTCTTTTCCCGATTTTTCCTCGATATCCAATATCAGCCAGTTAAGCCTTTGGATGAGGTCGCTGATCTTCTGATCCAGTTCCGTTCGCAAACACTGTCTGGTCTTGGCTTCCCGACTGAGCTTGAGAATGACGATCCTGCTCCAAGAGAGGCCCTTTGAACTCTGGCTGGTCACCTCTTCTTCGGTTATATTCGTTATTCTCTTGGTAAAGTCTTGGAAATCCTTCTCAATATCGGGATGAAGAAGAATACTCGCAGCTTTGGCGATGTCATAGACCTTCAGGGCCATAGAGACAAAGAAATCGCGAAAATCAAAATCACTTAAATTCAGATCCTCTCGAATTGAATAATTCACCACTAAGAATCGGCTTTTATCCAGGGCAGCTTCCAATCGATATAGTTCTGTGCTCTTTCCTGATCCTCTAAAGCCTAAAAAGAGGTACTTCTCTTTTCGATCCGGATTGGCAAGCTCAATTCGATCCTTTAAATCCGTCATGGGTGAAATAGAGTTAGGTCGTTCAACATAAAAATCCTTAAACTCTTGATCTTCTTTCAACGGCTCTACATAAAAATTATTGTAAGCTTCCTTTAGATTTTTCGCTCTGGGCATGCCATCCTCACGTTCGTCTTTTATCTCATTTATATGATAACAGTTTTGATCCCTTGACAGAAGAAAATTTAGGAAAAAGAGGGTCTGAGAATGTCACTTTCTCGGCCCTCATCTAATAGAATGATATCAGATTGCTGTTAGTACGTCGAAATCTCTCCCCGCAGAAGCATCTGCTGTAGCTTGGGGATATTTCCGAGCCACTCGTCCACGATCTCCCTGGCACCGGCCTCCAGGCTGTTCATGTCCTTTCCCTCTTTGGGCACGATCTGCACGCTGGCGATGTGCGGCTCGTCGATGGGCTTGCCGATCTGTGACAGCATCTTGATGTAGACCTCGTCTATGCCCTCTACCTCGGCAGCAATCTGCCGGGCGGCCTCAGTGGAGAGCAGATTGTAGATCTTGCCCACGTGGTTGATGGGGTTCTTTCCGCATGTCGCCTCAAGGCTCATGGGCCTGTTTGGCGTGATCATTCCGTTGGCCCTGTTGCCCCGGCCCACAGCTCCATCGTCTCCCATCTCGGCTGATGTGCCGGTGACTGTGATGTAGACCGACCCCTGCTCGATGTTGTCTGCCACATTCATCTGGGCTGCTACCTTCCTAGTAGTGAACTGCTTGGCATACTCGACGACGTGATCCACGATGTCCCTCTTCGTGTCAGCGTACTCTTTTAGGTTGGCCACATGCCTGTCAACCATGGCGCAGGCGATTGTCAGGTTGATGGAATCCCCCTGGCGCATTCCCATGACCTTGATGTCCTCGCCGATGGCCGGAACGCTCTTCTTGAGCCTCATCATCTCCCGCTCGGTATTGAAGACGATGTTCTCAGTTTCAGACAATGGGGCGTAGCCCACACCAAAGGATGTGTCGTTGGCTGATGGAACCTTGCGGCCAAAGACATCCCGCAGGTCTGAGGAGCCCATGCCAATCTTCGCATCAAGGATGATGTGATTGTTGACATCCAGATTGGATAGCGACTGCACGAGGAGCTTTCTCGCGGCCTTGATGGCAATGGTGTCAACGGGAATCTCCTCTTCCTTGAAGACCCTGGTAGCGCGACCTGTGAGAAGGATGTACAGAGGACAGATGACCTCACCGCCCCCAAAGGCGGGCTTGGACCTGCCAGCCACAATCTGCGTCTTGTCGGTGTTGTGATGCAACACTGCACCAAATCTATCAAGGTATTCCTGGCAAAGGGCCCGGCTGATCGACTCCGCGAGGCCGTCGGCCACGCTGTCCGGATGTCCAATGCCCTTGCGCTCTACTAGCTCAATTTCCTGCTGCTCCAACGGTCTTTGATTGAGACGTTCCACCTTGATATTTCTCTTCATGACCTTTCCTCGATTTTCCTCGAATGCGATCGTATGACGAACCAGTTGCCTTAAATAAACTACGATATCATATTAAGGCTTTGCACTTCATTGAATTAATGTTTTAAAAAAGTTGCTGAGTGGGCAAGCTACGTGATCCTCATTCCGCGAACCACTCCGGTGAGCCTACTGGTTAAGCCCCACCTGCCACTTGAGCATCCTCTCTTCAACCACATATCGGAACGTGCGGTCTATGGCCAGACCCAAGAGGCCTAACACAATCATGTACATGAAGACCTCATCCATCCGGTAGTGGCCGTAGGAATCCCAGATCTTGAAGCCAAGGCCATTCTTGCTCACCCCGAACATCTCGGCGGCGACAAGACACATCCAGGCGATGCCCATAGCGATCCGGATTCCGGCTGCAATTGAGGGCAATGCTTGGGGTACGGCGACATACCTGATCAGATCAATGTCTTTGGTCGCGCCTAAAACCTTGGCAGACTCCACATAGACCCTTGGAAGACTTTTAAAGCCCACGTAGGTGTTGATCAAAATTGGAAAGACCGCACCCATGAAGATGATAAAACCCGCGGCAGTGTCGGTTATGCCAAACCAGATGATGGCAAAGGGAATCCAGGCCAGGGGCGGAATGGGCCGAAGTATCTCCACAATCGGGTCCATGATTCGATCTGCGATCTTGAACCAGCCCATGATGATTCCTATCGGCAAGGCAATCAATAACCCTCCGACGATGCCTATCCCGAAATGCAGAGAACTGACAGGCAAATCTTCGGTGAGAATCGACCACCAGTTATCCACGAAGGCCGCCACTACATCAACGAAGCTCGGAAGGGTCAATTGATCGTTGACCACAATGGCGGCAGCCTGCCAGACTACTATCAATCCCAAAATGGAAAAAGCTGAGATGCTCTGATCCAGGATCGCACCCCAGCTCCGTTTGGGTTTGTCTTTACTCAGCGCCCTTCACCTTCTCATAGAAGCTTGTGTCGAACAGATCCTTCTCTGTCAGCTCCCGTTTAGTGTAGCCCATCTCGTAGTCCACTTGGGCGTACTCGACAGTGGACGGAACCTGAAGCGTCGGATCGCTGATCCACTTGCCGTCCCAGTTATGGATGGAATGCTCGACCTCAGTGAGGTTGGACTTTGTCCTCTTGGCGTAGATCTCAGCTGCCTCATCAGGATGGGCATTGATGTACTCGGTAGCCTTGATATGGGTCTTGATGATCTGCTCGACCAGCTCAGGGGCTTCTTTGATGAGCTTATCTGTGACTACCAGGCTGCAGCAGGCATGGTTCGGCCACATCTCGCCGGAGGCCACAACCATCTTGCCCTTGCCCTTCATCTCAATTATGGAGGGGGATGGGTGGGGCAGGAAGACTCCGTTGATCTTTCCGGCGGACAGAGCGCTTGTAGCCGGTCCGGGGTCCATGGCCTTGATGTCCACCTTGGAGATATCCACTCCGTTGTCCTTGAGCCACTTCTTCATAACTGTGTCCTGAATGGATCCGGGCGGGAAGGTGCCGATTGATAGGCCCTCCAGAGAGGCCGGTCCGTTGTAGGTTTTATCCAGGCCCAGAACCAGATTGGAGCCATTGATGTTGACTGCAGCCACGATCTTGGCAGGCAGTCCTGCTGAAATGGCCGAAATGGGCGGCGCTGTTCCAACATAAGCCACGTCCAGCTCACCGGCAACCATAGCCTGCATCTCAGGGACTCCGGTTGGAAACTCAAATTCCTTTATCTCGGTTATTCCAAAGGGCTTCAGGTCATCATTCCACCAGCCTTTTTCAGAGGCTACCATCTCTGCAATCTGATGGGTGCTGGGCTGGTACCCAATGGCAAGCGTTGTGATCTTGCCAGCCGTCTGCTCCTCGGCTGAGACATTATCCTTGCCAGTCTCATTGGAGACAGCTCCCTCCTTCTCAGGGCCCGAGAGGCAGCCAAGCGACATCACTACAACTGCCGCCAGAATAGCTATTATTATAATGTTCTTCAAATGAGATCACCTAGTATCGGCTTCGCCAATTTGAAGAGAACGATCGGTATAAAGCAGTTTCCAGTCAATTGGCTATATTTTCTCAAAATGGAAAATTTAAAAAGAATATCCTACAATCGTGACAATGACCGCAACTTTCAGCGAAAGGCGTTTCTCTATGTAATCCTATTGCAAATGAACAAATATATGTGACTGACGCCGGGGTGGTGTGCTGCATGGTTGGATCTTTTTCCGAGATAAGAACGAAGGTCGAGCACGGAAACGCCGTGGTCATGACCGCCGAAGAGGTCTCCCGCATGGTTCAGGGCGGACACGCTGAGGAGCTTTCCAAGGTGGACGTCGTCACAACTGCCACCCGGGCGCTGATGAGTGGAACCTATGCGGTTTTATCCTTTCCAGTGGCCCCGCAGGGATCGTTTCTCAGAGCAAAGAAAGCCTGGATCAACGGGGTGGCAGCGATGGTCGGCCCCTGCCCTAACGAGAACTTGGGCGTTTTGGACCTGGTGGTGTTTGGAACGGCCCACAGCAGGAGCCGGCCAGACTACGGAGGCGGCCATCTCTTTCGCGATTTGGTGGAACGGAAGAATGTCCTGGTCGAGGTGGAAACGGACGAAGGGCGCACCATCCAGGCCGAGCTGGGATTGGACGGGATGCCCCATGCCAGGCTCTTCGGCTCGCGCCATGCCTTCAAGAACTACTCGGCCTTTGTCAACGCCGGACACGATCCAGTCAATACCATATTTCACAGCGGGGGCTTTCGACCGAACTTCCAGGAGGCTACATTCTCAGGATGCGGCGAGATCAATCCCCTGAAGAACGATCCTCTGCTGGAGAGCATTGGTGAGGGAACCCGCATTCTCATGAACGGAGCGGAGGGATACGTTCTTGGCACAGGCACCAGGAGCAGCAAAGAGAAGCCAAACCTCTCAGGCTTTGCCGATATGCACGGGATGGTGCCGGAGTACATGGGCGGCTTTGTCACATCAGCCGGCCCTGAGTGCATCTGTTCCTGGGCGGTGCCAATTCCAGTCATCAGCAAGACCATTCTATCCGAGATTGCCCGGCCTGATAAAGAGATCGTTCTGCCAGTAAATGATGTGGTGAAGAGGACGGCCATTGGTGAAGCCGATTACGGTGACGTCTGGACGAACGTTGACCTGGCGGTCGAGTTTGAGCCGGAGCGATGCTCCCTTTGTCGCACCTGTCTGGCGGCAGAGGCCTGCCCCATGCGGGCGATAAGTAACGAGGCCGGACGGGTCAGAAGAGACGAGGATCTGTGCTTTCACTGCGGGATGTGCGTGAACGTCTGTCCCGGCGGGGTCTTCCGCGGTCATCTTGGGGCGGTGCGTCTGCGGACCGCTGCGGAGAGCGTCAGGAGCATTCCTGTGGTGCTGCGTCAATCGGACCGGCTGAGGGCCGTTAAGCTGGCCGAGGAGCTGAAGAGACGGATTTTGGATGGCACCTTTAGGATGTCGGAGCCTGTCGGGCTCGTGGGCTGAAAATCAGAGACCAGGTCTTTCTGGGTGTAGAGCCTTTACTTGTATGATCTATACCAGCGCTCATACTCTTTATGGCTCCCGAAGCAATGCAGAACGTAGATCGTGTCTCTTCTTATCTCGCAGACTATCCGGGCCTGTCCAGTCACTTTATCCACATGGCAGGGTATTCCATGCTTCATGCGTTTCCTAGGAGGCGCCACGATCATCTTTTCAAAGTGTTTCAGTAATAGGGATTTGAGTTCCTGTGGCAATCTCACCAGTTCTTTCTCTGCAAAATCTGAGAAAACGATATCCATGAAGATCTAGTTCTCTGGCTCAAGGATCTTCCTGATTTCTTCGAATGAATGCACCTTTACCTTGCCGGCATCCAGTTCTGCCATCTCTTTATCTACTGCTCTATGCACCAGCGCTAGCTCTTCTTCCTCTATCTGACGCTTGTAAGCCATAATGGCCTGACGAATGACCTCTGTTTGATTTCCTGCATAGCCTTTTTCGATGATGCTTTTTATTGCAGTCTCGTAGGGGTGCCCAAGATTAATATTCATTTATCCTCAGCTTATGCGTATTCAATGTACATCCAGATTCATAAAGATTGCTCATCTCGTTTCCAATTGCATTGCCTGTCTGGCGCATCTGCTGAATCTTTCCACAATCTCTTCAGGCGAGAGGTTGATGATGGGCACAGTGGCGTTGCCTGCCTCGACATTCAACACAATCACGCCTTTTCCTAGGAGGGCCTCGGCCAGATCCCCGGGCCGCTCGACCTTTCTCACGTTCTTGATTCCGGCAGTTTTTGCTAAAGCGGCGAGATCTGTGCCAAGATGCGTGCAGGTGGGCTGCGAGCCTGTCGAGCCGTAGCAGCAGTTGTCCAGAATCACCAGCAGATAGTTTTCCGGCGCGTGATGGGCGATGGTGGCGAGAGTCCCCAGGTTCATGAGCACAGACCCGTCGCCATCAAGGACGATCACCTTCTTCTTGCAGGCCAGCGCCAGGCCCAGGCCAATCGATGAGGCCATGCCCATCGATCCCAGCATGTAGAAGTTTTCCGGGCGATCGTGAACTGCGAAAAGCTCGCGGCTTGGATAGCCTATGTTTCCGACGAGAAGAGCATTTTGAGCCGCGGCTGCCTGCGCGGCCAGGGCTATGGCCTGCATCCTCTTCATTTCGCCCTCCAGAAATCAAGATCCAAAAGAACAGCCGCGGGCCTTCTCTCTTCTGCGGCCTTCTCCCAGGCACAAGCCACTGTCTCCTCCGCCGTCTCCGGGCCTGGCGAGTAGTGGCGGATCTTCATGGCATCCAGCAGTGGAACCGTGAGCTGGCCCATTGGCACCTGGCCGATTATCGGCTCACCCTTGCCGCCACGATGGCTGATGATCATGAGAAGTGGAATGCCGTAGAGCATGTCTAGAGAAGCGAGTGCATTGATGCAGTTTCCGAGCCCTGAGTTCTGCATGAGGAGCGCAGGCCTTCGCCCGCCCATCCAGGCACCTGCACAGATACCCACTCCCTCCTCCTCGCGGGTGACTGGCACGTGGACTATCTCGTGGTCGCCTTCCACCAGGGTCAGAAGTTCCTGCAGATTGACGCAGGGCACCGAGGTCGCAAAGTTGATGCTGGCACGCTTGAGGCCGCAATATACGGCGTGGCTGGGATTCGTTTGTACTATCATATTTGTACTATCATTATTCTGCAAAGTAAAAAAAACCTTTTGCAGAGCAATGCCATGAAAGCCTGAAGATTCTATGGTTTGCGAAATATTTTATAACTTAACAAGTAAATTTAAATCCTAAAAATAACTCAGTACTAAAAATAGGTAGATTAAAAAACGATTCAGGATGATATGAATGTCATTTACTCTGATCAAAGGAACATTTCACGTGGCCGGCTACAGTCCTGATGGCGATTCAGTCCGGTTCAAAGCCCAGGACTCGTCGTTATGGAAGAAGCTCTCAGGCCCGGCTGTGCAGGCAAATGCGCGGGGGCACGCGCAGCTTCGAATCGAGGCAGTTGATGCCCTGGAGACGCACTACATGGGCTTCTCTCAGCCCTTGGGCGCAGCGCGCACAGCCAGAGACTTCCTTCTCTCTTTCCTTGGGATCGAAGACGTAGAGTGGGACGAGAACGAGAGAACCGTGGTCAAGGCCAAGGACGGCACCGAGGGCCACATCTTGGCCCGCAGCACCGAGAGCAACCGCCGCCCGGTGGCATTCGTCTTCGCAGGCAAAAGCGACGAGAAGGACGGGGCGGAGATCAATCTCGATAGGTCCATTCTCAAAGGGAGCCTCAATTACCGGCTGCTCGCTCGCGGCCTGGCCTATCCCATGTACTACAACGGACTCTTCTCTGATCTGCGATCTCCTCTTTCAAGGGCTGTGGCGAACGCCAGGTCAGGAGGATTGGGGCTGTGGCCCCTTGACAAAACCAACAAAGGATTTTCAGTCTCAAGTCTGAAGGCCATCACCGAGGAGGTCGCAGTTCTGCCCAAGCTCTTCCGGCGCATCATCAGCTACATGGGCGAGGGCGGCAAAATCGATGGATTCAAGGAGCAGCTCCAAAAGGGCTGCGAGCCACTGGTGAGAATATCCGAGGTTCACTTCACCCGGCTAGATGCGATCGTTGAGATGAAGGGCGAGAAGGTGAGGCTCTCTGAGCCGCCTGAGAACCTGATATTCATGGACAAGGTGCTCTGCAAGAAAAGCTGACTTGCCACAATTATTATATTCCTTCGAGAGGTCAATAATACTTATATGATCAAAGTTATTTCTGCCATAATATGGATATCGTTGGCTGTGCTATGCGCATGCGCTCAGTCCCAAGATGATTCAATAAACCGATTGCTCAGCAACGGAGATGAACTTCTCGAATATGCGCTCAACATCACCCAAAATGAAACAGATAAAGAGTCTGTCCTCCAAGAAGCACTCAAATCATATGATCGGGCCATCCAGAGCGATAATCGGTCTGCATTGGCTTGGTATAAGAAAGGTGAAGCTCTCATCGAGCTAGGTCGTTTCGATGAGGCTTTTCTGTGCTTTAATAATTCTACAGAAATTGATCCGGGATATGCAGATGCATGGCATCAAATAGGCAAATACCTGACAGTCATAGGCAGATATGAAGAGGCTATTGATGCCTATAACAAATCTGTAACATTAGACCCACAATTGCTTGACGCATGGTACATGATGGCCGGCACTTTTGCGGAGTTGGGTCGGTTCGATGAGGCAGTGAGAAGCTATGATAAGGCTATTAATATCGATCCAATGCTATCAAAAGCCTGGCTGGAAAAGAGCAGCGCGCTTAAAGCACTTGGCCGGAGGGATGAGGCGAATGATACGTTGGCTAAAGCCATTGAGCTGTATGATGGCGCCCTCAAATCGAATCCTGACGACACGTCAGCACTGTTTGGCAAAGGTGCGTCTCTCTATAGCAAGGGCAATTATAATGAATCGATCCAATACTTCGATCATGCAAGTGAGGTCTCTCCCGGCAACTACCGGCCCTGGTATTACAGGGGATTATCTTTAAAAGCGCTGGGGCGTGAGTCTGAGGCAGATGTTGCCTTTGCTAAAGCGAGAGAGCTAGGTGGTCCCTTCTAAAGTTCAACTATTTATTCAAAGAGCGCCCAATTTACCATTCATGCCCATCCTTAGAGAAGATAAAGACCTCAAAGAGGCACTGACCAGCTGCCGGACCATCTGCGTGGTCGGCATCTCGCCGGACCCCTATAAGCCGAGCTTCTTCGTCTCTGACGTCCTCTTAAGCCGTGGCTTCAGGCTCTACTTCGTCAATCCCAATTATGCCGGTCGGACCATTTTAGGTGAAAAGGTCTACGCATCCCTTAAAGACGTCCCGGATGAGATAGATATCATTGATGTATTCCGCAGGCCTTCAGCCGTTCCGGCTCTTGCCGAAGAGGCGAAGCAGAAGGGCTTCAAGGTCTTCTGGATGCAGCCTGGCACAGAGAGCCCAGAAACTATAGTAAAGCTGGATCGAGAAGGATATCGCGTGGTAGCAGGAAGATGCGCGAAAATAGAGTCCGGTCGCCTGCTCTGAATGCAACCGTTTCAATCCTTCAAATTTTTTCATCAGTTCGCATGGCATCCTTCCTGATCCAGGGTCTTTGTTACCATCTCAGTCCTCTGGTTCTCGCTGAGCAGGCAGCCGCATGATCTATCTTTGGAAATAGTGCAATTGCATGGCTCGATATGAATGGTAACTGCAGTCCCTGGATAGTGCTGCTTGATTGAGCATGTGATCATGTCTGCAATGCGATGTGATTCATCAACAGACATTGACGCGTCAACTCTGATGTGGAACTCCACGAAGCGGCAGGCACCTGCTTTTCTTGTGCACAGGTGATGAAATCCCCTGATGGTTGGAGAAAATGCTCTGATGTGCTTGCTCACTTCTTCCAGCTCCTCGGCGGGAAGGCCCACATCCACCAGGTCGCGCGCGGACTCAACTGTGAGATGGTACGCTGCTTTTATTATCAGAATCGCTACGCCAATAGCAGCAGCCGGATCTACCCATCGCAGGTCCGCTCCAGGAAAGACGAACCCACCCGCCATGATGACGACCAGGCCACCGAAAACGCCAACCGACGTGTACACGTCTGTTCGCAGATGCCACGCGTCTGCTATCAGGGCTACGGAGTCCGTTTCTTTGCCTACCTTAAAGAGTCTCATGGAGACGAAGATGTTTGCCACTACGGAAATCAGCATAACTGCAATGCCAAGCCAGGCATCGTCCATTGGCTCGGGATTTCGGAGCTTTCTCACGGCCTCAAAGATTATCCAGCCTGCCGCAATAAAGATAAGAATCGCCTCAACAGTTCCGGAAATATTCTCAACTTTGCCGTGGCCAAATTGATGGCGCTCGTCTGCCGGCTTGCCGGATTTTCTCACTGCAAAAAATGCAATAATGGCAGCCAGCAAGTCCATTCCAGAATGGATGGCCTCGGATATCACTGAGACAGATCCTATCAATGTTCCAGCCACAAGCTTGAGGATCATGAGGCTAGCATTCGAGAGCACTGAGAGCATAGCCACGTTTGACTTTCGCCTGTCTTTTTCCGCATTGTCGATTCCCATATTTCTTTCCCTTACTCCCTTCGCCCCATCAGGCCAACTGAAGCCAGGGCAGCCAATAAAGCCAAGAATCCTTCAAATCCCGGTTGCTGTTGGCTCATTCGTCTCTTCAGCTCCTCCTCAGCTTTTGTCTTGATCTGTTCGGAAGTGAGGTTCTTGCTCTCATCTATCTCCTGGTTGATTTTGGCTCTCGCTATCTCAGTTAGGTTGTCTTTTGTGGCATTGAGATCCGCAAAGATATGCTCATCTGTAAGATTTCCTTCTAAGGCGTGTTGAACCGCTTTCTCCTGAATCTGTTGACCGGCAGTGTTCAACTGTTCCCTGATGGACCCCGAGACTGACTCAATTGGATTTTGGGCTGTGGTTGTTGAGACAATCACCAGGAGGCCGACTACAAAAACTAAACGAACAACGCTCATGTTTCCCATCACCGATTGACAACGTTTTTAAAGATAGAACCGTACCCATTGTTAACCTAAAAAGCTTTCCCTTTTATTCTTAAAAATAACAAATTGAATTAATCGCATTAGCAAAAGCTAAATAGCCAGTCTGGAAGTACCTACTCGATGTTCTCCGGCTGGGATGAATACCGTCTTATAAACGAGCAGCTTGCCGAGCTGGTTAAGGGCCTTCCAGATTCCCCCCTCGGAGAGGTTATCAGCTATGTCCTCTCCGCTCCGGGAAAACGTGTCCGGCCCCTCATCCTCATCTTCTCGGCAGAGGCCTTTGGCGGCACAGCCAACGAGGCCACGAAAGCTGCTTTAGCCATTGAGCTGGTCCATGCCGCTTCGCTTGTTCATGATGATATTCTTGACCACGGCGTAGAGAGGAGGGGCAGACAGAGCGCTTTTGAGCGCTTCGGACCTGAGGCGTCTCTTCTCGCGGGTGACTGGCTCATCTCTCGATCCATTGAGCTGATCTCTCACTACAGCCAGCCGGTAATAGCCGCTTTCTCCTCCGCATGCATGGATATGTCTGACGGAGAGCTGATGGACCTCTCAGAAACCTGTTCTTCTGATGATTACTATCAATGCATCTCCAAGAAGACTGCCACGCTGTTTTCAGCCTCCGCCAAGATGGGGGGCCTCTTGGTAGGGGCAGGGGAAAAGGACGTGGCAAGCCTCGAGAGCTACGGGCTTCATCTCGGCCTGAGCTATCAGGTTTTGGATGATCTCGAGGAATTTTTGGGGCTGGATCAGGGAAAGTCCTCCCAGAAGACGTCGGTCACGCTGCCCAGAATCTATAAAGACCTTCATCAAGAGGACGTCGTGTCCCAGATGTGCATCAAGGTCATCGATGATCACAGCCGTCTGGCCAAAGAGGCTCTCCGGCAGTCGTCTGGCAAATCACTCATGCTGAGCCGTCTTGAGAGCATTGTGGATGAGATGACCCGCCGGGGGATGGCAAGATGCAGATTGCAAAAAAGCCTCTGCTGAGTATTGAGGCCTCGGCTGAAGGAAGAGGCATACGGCTGACGGCGAATGGAGCTATTGCTCCTTTAGCGAAACCTGTCCTGGACCGGATGAACCGCGTCTTTGCTGACGAAAAGCCGATCTCCACCGGGCCGGACAAGTTCATCTTCTCAACCTGGATTCCACCCGCCCCTAGCCCGGCCTTTGACCGCATGCTCTCCGCACAGGTAGGAGCCCTGACTCGTCGGCCCATTCCAGACCAGTTCTCGATAGCCGTTATGAAGGCCTGTCCCAACGACTGCATCCACTGCAGCGCTCCATCACGTCAAGGGGAGATACTGGAGAGCACTGTTGTGAAAAGATCCATCTCCGAGGCTCTGGACATGGGATCGTACCTGATCACCTTCGACGGTGGAGAGCCGATGCTGCGAAAAGATCTTCCAGATCTGGTTTCCTCCGTTGGCGACCGCGCCATTTCCACCTCGTTTACCAGCGGCTACCATCTCACAGAGGATCTCGCCCGGCGGCTTAAAGAGGCCGGGCTTTATGCTGTGCGAATCAGCATTGACAGCCCCTTCGAAAAAGAGCACGACCGGGTGCGTGGCCGGGAGGGAGCCTATCGCGATGCACTCTCCGGAGTGAAGAATGCGCTAGCTGCAGGCCTGCTGGTTGATCTGTTCATGGTGACATCACCTCACAACATCGACCATCTGGAGGATGCATTCTCCCTGGCCGCGGGCCTAGGCGTGCACGAGCTGTCCTTTTATGAGATTGTGGCAGTGGGCCGCTGGGCTGCTCACGAGGATGAGGTTCTCACAGACAGGGACGTCGCAAGGCTCGAGCGCTTCCACAAGGAGAAGAACCGCTCCGAGGGCCCGCGGGTCACGGCTCTGCCCTACCTGCTCGGGCCTGATATGTTCGGATGCTTTGCAGGCAGGAGATGGATCCACGTCGATGGGTCAGGCGAGGCCCTGCCCTGTGCTTACATGCCGCTGTCCTTCGGCAACATCAAGGAGATGAGCCTCAAAGAGATCTGGAAGGAGATGACCTCTTACCCGTGGTTTAAGGGAAGGTGCTCCTGTCAGATGAGAGACCAGGGATTCAGAGAGGCGCATCGGAAAATGCTGGAAAGATGACTTCAGCTCGATTTCGACCATTTAAGGGACGCTAGCTCCCTCAAACCCCCAACGCCAGACGCAGCGTGTTCCTGACCGCCGGGGCGAGGCCAAGCGTGATCAGAGTCAGCTTGGTGAGGTTTTTTAGCGACGGCTCCTGCAAAGATCTGTCGATCATGTAGAGCGCCGGCAGGAGGACCGCGAGCTTTAAGGGAAACATGATCGCCGCAGTCCCGGCCAGGTTTATGAGAAAAGTGGGGACCACGTGCTTTTCGTAGTAGCCGAACCAGTCCACCCCGAAGTAGGTCGAGCTGGCGTCCAGCATATGGGCGTAGATGATTATCATATTGAATCGATCCCGCAGGAAATTAATTGCTGACAGACGGCCTCGCATGATTAGGAAGACGCTCGCGAGACTTGAACCCAGCAGGAAGACCGCAGCAATGACCCAGCCCTCCTTGAATCCAAGAGTCGAGAGCATAGCCAAATTAAATATCGTCCAGGCAAAGCCGATTGCTGCATACCAGGCAGGATATTTTTCACCCCAAATCCACCTGGTGAGCAGCAGGCACGCGACTGTGACGAAAAAGACCAGGAAGAAGATCAAAGGTGTGATTAGAAGATATCTCCAGGGGGCAGCGACGAGATCCGCGTCCTCGATCACCCTCAGGCTCGACCCGGCCAGTATGTAGGGCAGAGTAAAGAGCACCAGTTTATCATCGATTGAGATCTTAAGGCGTCCCAGAAGCTTGATCAGCCCCAGCACAACTAGGCCCAGGATTATGGCCCAGGTAATAGTATCCACAGGGTTATAACTGGTGTCGTAGATTATGGGATCGATGTAGTACCTGTGGACAAAGCCTGAAAGCTCGGAAGCTGGCCCTGAGAAGAGCCCTGAAAGGAGGCCGGTAGGATCGGTCACAACCTGGAAATTGTATCGCCTCATATTTTAGGAGTTCGTGTGCAATTGTTTCTCCAATTCAAAGCTTGGCGGAAAGTATTTATATGGAAAAAGTAAAAAGCATCATGTCCGTTTTCTGATTTTAGTTGAGGTAATTAAATGGTCGAGGTGTTCAAAGGTACAACTACGGTAGGTGTACTCTGCGATGGAGGTGTAGTACTTGCATCGGAGAGCCGGGCTACCATGGGCAGCTTCATAGCCAGCAGCACCGCAAAGAAGGTTTATCAGGTCGATGATCTGGTGGGTCTGACTACGGCGGGTGTTGTGGGTGATGCTCAGTCGCTGGTCCGGATGGTTCAGGTCGAGGCCCGTCTCTACAAGATGCAAAGAGGCGAGAACATGACAGTCAAAGCCATAACATCAATGCTCGCCAATATTCTCTCTTCTCGCCGTTACTATCCGTTCATGGTGCAACTGGTCATGGGTGGCGTCGACAGATACGGCCCCAAGATCTATTCGCTTGACGCCCTCGGTGGCCAGATCGAGGAGCGGAAGGTTGTGGCCACAGGCTCGGGCTCTCCAATCGCCTACGGCGTGCTGGAAGCAATGTACAAGCCAGGAATCAGCATCAAGGATGGAACCATACTGGCAGCAAAATCAATTCACAGTGCCATGAAGCGCGATTCGGCTTCTGGCGACAAGATCGAGCTCGTCAGAATCACAGATAAATACGAAGAGGTAGGCGAGCCGGAGTTTTCTGAGATCATGAAGCTCCTCTAACCTTTTTTGGATGTGTTCTATTGTCAGTAGAAGAAGTACTTTTTGAGCTCAAACGCAAGGTGCAGAGCAAACTGCCCCCGGACATAGGAGTCACGGGGCTTGAATTCGAGGGCCCAGAGCTGGTCATTTATACAGATGACCCCAAAAAACTGGCGGACGACGGGGAGATCATTCGGAACCTGGCCAAGGAGCTGAGAAAACGCGTTGTGGTACGCCCTGACCTGAAGGTCCTGGCGGAACCAGAGGTGGCTATCCTCAAGATCCAAGAGGTTGTACCCAAGGAAGCTGTCCTCACCAACTACTACTTTGATGGCGAGACCGGTGAGGTCCAGATCGAGGCTGAGAAACCGGGCCTTGTCATAGGCCGACATGGAGCAACTCTACGCGAGATCACTAAGCTCATAGGCTGGACTCCCAAGGTGGTCAGAACCCCTCCCGTGCGCTCGACTACAATTGCCAACATCAAGGACTATTTGAGAAGCGTCCAGAATGAAAGAAAGGTCATACTGCGAACAGTAGGCCGCAAAATCCACAGGGATATAGCTTCCAAGGACCAGTGGGTCAGAATCTCAACCCTCGGAGGCTGCCGCGAGGTAGGAAGAAGCTGCATGCTTCTCTCGACCCCCGAGTCCCGTATCATAATCGACTGCGGAATAAACGTTGGCTCAGACGACTCTGCCACGCCGTATCTTTATGTGCCGGAGGTTTATCCCCTCAATCAGATCGACGCTGTGGTTCTAACCCATGCTCATCTGGACCATGCCGGGCTCGTTCCGATGCTCTATAAGTACGGCTATGAGGGCCCGATCTACTGCACACCACCTACAAGAGATCTCTGCGTGCTTCTTCAACTGGATTACATAGAAGTGGCTGGTCGCGAGGGAAAGAGGTTGCCCTATGAGTCCAGCATGATTCGGGAGGCCCTCAAGCATACCATCACACTCAACTATGGAGATGTGACGGATATTGCACCCGACACCAAATTGACAATGCACAACGCAGGACATATCCTGGGCTCCTCGATTGCCCACTTCCATATCGGTGACGGCCTGTACAATGTGGCATTTACAGGCGACTACAAGTTCGAAAGGACGAGGCTTTTTGATCCAGCGGTCTGCAATTTTCCGAGACTGGAGACCTTGGTGACCGAGGCCACCTACGGCGGGACTAACAGCATTCAGCCCTCCAGGAAAGAGGCAGAGATCAATTTGACCAAAGTTGTCAAGGACACTATCAGTAAAGGGGGCAAGGTCATCATCCCTGCCTTCTCTGTAGGCAGAAGCCAGGAGGTCATGGTGGTCCTTGAGGAAGCCATCAGGAAGAAGGTGATAGATGAGGTTCCGGTCTGCCTGGACGGAATGATCTATGAGGCAACAGCCATCCATACCACATACCCTGAGTACCTAAACAACGATTTGCGCGACCTCATATTCCACAAAGGAATCAATCCCTTCCTGGCTCAGTGCTTTGTCCAGGTTGAGAGCCCCAAGCAGAGAACTGAGATAATCGAAGGACCTCCATGCGTGATTTTGGCGACAAGCGGCATGATCAACGGCGGTCCAATCCTCGAGTATCTCAAGCGCCTGGGTCCAGACGAGAAGAACACACTGGTCATCGTTGGCTACCAGGCAGAAGGGACTCTTGGCCGGCGCATTCAGAAGGGATGGAAGGAGCTGCCTCTATCGGTTGACGGCAAGACCCAGACGGTGAAGATCAATCTTGAGGTAACAACAGTCGATGGATTCTCCGGGCACTCCGATCGCCAGCAGCTCATGGAGTACATGCGACGCATCTATCCAAAACCTGGCCGCGTCCTCACCAACCACGGTGATGAAGGCAACTGCCTCGATCTGGCCAGCTCCATCTACAAGAGATACAGGATACCGACAATGGCCCCTATGAACCTGGAGACTGTCAGGTTAATCTGATCTATCAAAAAGCTTTATCAAATTAAAGAGATAATACTACTGCGAGGTTCTTTGTGACTGGAAAGAGAACTAGGATCATCAATGATCCATCAGATCTGGTCCCTTTGTTGCAGGCCTTCGGCTCCGATGTCCATAAAAAGATCTTCGATGAGTTGAGCAAAGAGTGGCACACTGAGCGAGAGCTTATACAGCTCATCGGCGACGAGACAAATGTACACAGGAGCGTTGCCTTATTGCGAAAGAGCGGCCTCATCGAGACCAAGTGGAGGGTTCCTGAGGCAGGAGCAAGCCCAGAGAAGGAGTATCATTCCACTTACTCCAGAGTTCAGGCCAGCTTTGGAGCTACCATGGAAGATCTCAGCGAGCTGATAAGCCTCACCTTCATGTCTGACGAAGAGCTGAGGACTGTGACAGAGAAGCTGCAAAAGATGGTCAATGGCGGCAATAACTCTCTATCCAACCTCTCAAGAGAGCTGGGGTTAAGCCAGATATTCATTCGAGGCGTGGCCAAGAGGGCGGAAGGACTGGCAGTGAGAGGCCAGCGCATTGAGCCTTATGTTGAGGACTTCTAATGACCAGTGTCCTGCAGAGCAAACGAGAAAGTTCTCGTTTTCAAATTCTTGTTGAGATAGCCGCTCATCAGCCCAACCTTCGTCAGAAGGAGGTTGCTGAGAAGCTGGGTGTTACCCCCCAGGCCATATCAGAGTACATCAAGGAGCTGGTGGCGGACGGACTGGTAACGACAGACGGACGGATGCGTTACAGCATCACAAAAGAAGGCGTGGAGTGGCTGCTTGAGAGTGCCGCTGAGCTGAAGCGCTATGCTCGAGTGGTGATGGAGGAGATCATCAGCCATGTTTCCGTCTGGACTGCCATTGCTGAGGTCGATCTCGTTGAGGGCGAGCGCGTATCCCTGGAGATGAGAAATGGTCTATTGTATGCCAACAAAAAGGAAGGTATAGAGGCCAGCGGGGTTGTAATTGCCAGCGTAACGAAAGGAGAGGATGTGGGAGTATCAGATCTGCGTGGACTGATCAGCCTCGACGAGGGCAAGGTCATCCTTTGCAAGGTGCCCAGAGTCCAAAACGGTGGATCTCGCAAGGTTGATTTGGGGGCTCTCACGCTTCAGCTATCCAGGGCAAGGGTTGTGGGGTGCCTAGGAATTGAGGCTTTAGCAGCGCTTCATAAGGTTGGGCGCGAACCAGATATAATCTTCGGGGCCAAGGAGTTCGCTATCGAAGCTGCCTATCACGGCGTCGGCTCGGTGATTGTGAGCGTGGACGAGCAGATCCCAGGGCTTCTAACTCGCCTGGAGTCCGAGGGCCTGAAGTACGAGCTTATCGATCTCACTTCAGGATAGACCTTTTTAATGACATTTCAGGTTCTGGCACAGGCTGATAGGTCTCGCATATTGCTTCTGCCCCAAAGCGGCAGCAAGACGCTTTTTGAGGGATATCTGCGGCTGAAGGACATGCCCCAGGGGCCCAGGGCGTTTAAGTTCCTTGTAAAGAAAGACGATCAGGCTGAGAAGTTCCTCCCGCCTGAAGACGCTTTAAGGATGCTCCGAAAGGCGGAGGCCATTTATCTCGCCCGTGGAGATCCAGTGCAGGAGAAGAAGTTCATCGAGCTGTTAGAGGCCTACCAGCTCGGCTATAGGTTCGTGCAGGTCTGCAATCATTGTCTCGGCCAGAGAAGGGTCACCTACGTAGAGCCCAGCGCCATTACATATAAGGGCCGGCGCATTTGCGAGAACTGTGCTGCTGCGGAGCTATTGCGAGAGGCAGACTTTCGAGGGCTATCAAGGGCGGCCAAGGCCCATCTGGCCAGGATTTTAAAGACCAGGAGAAACCTGGATGATGTAGTGGGCTTGCTCTCACTGCAGAAGCTTGAGCCGGAGCTGACCCGCTTTGATATCATCCCTGCGAGCCATGCGGAGCCGACGTTGCCTTTGGCTTCCATTGCTCTGCCGCCACCGCTCATGCATATGATGCAGCGCCGACTGACCAAGCTTCTTCCTGTCCAGTCCAGGTCGGTTAAAGCCGGGCTTTTAGAGGGGAGAAATCAGCTAGTTGTCTCGGCTACTGCTACTGGCAAGAGTCTCGTAGGCGAGATGGCTGGGGTCAAGAATCTACTGGAAGGGCGGGGAAAGCTGCTGTTCCTGGTGCCGCTCGTAGCGTTAGCCAATCAGAAGTTCGATCAGCTCTCGGCCTACAGGGAGCTGGGATTTCGAACTTCGATTCGGGTGGGCGTGAGCAGGATTCGTCTGGGAAAAGGCCGGAAAGTCCCCCAGAGCCTTGATGCCGACATCATCGCCGGGACCTACGAGGGCATCGATCAGGTCATACGTACCAAGAAGAGCCTGGGACGAGTCGGTACCGTGGTCATTGACGAGGTGCATATGCTTGAGGATGCTGAACGGGGACACAGGCTGGCCGGGATGATTGCAAGGCTGAAAAATGCGGCTCCAAGGGCACAGTTCATCTTTCTCTCTGCGACTGTGGGAAACCCTGCAGCTCTGGCGAAAAGGCTTGGTGCGACCCTCGTCGAGTACGAGGTCCGGCCAGTTCCAATCGAGCGGCATCTCATATTCTCGTCCGGTCCCGAGAAGAGAAAACTTCTCCGCCAGCTATCCAAGGAGGCGCAGGCACTGACCTCGTCCACGGGATACAAAGGCCAGAGCATCATATTCACCAATTCGAGAAAGAACTGCTACAACCTGGCGGACTCCATTCCAGGTGCAGCTGCATATCACGCGGGGCTACAGTATCCGGAGAGAAAGAGGATCGAAGAGCTATTCGGGGACGGCAAAATTCATACAGTCGTCACAACAGCCGCGTTAGCAGCGGGAGTGGACTTTCCGGCGTCTCAGGTTGTCTTCGAATCCCTGGCTATGGGCATAGAGTGGCTGAATGTGCATGAGTTCAACCAGATGCTGGGCCGGGCGGGCAGGCCCGGTTACCACGACAAGGGGCTCGTCTACATTCTGGCCGAGCCGGGCCGACGTTTCTCCTCAGGGAAGGGCGAGTCTGAGGACGAGATGGCGCTCGCTTTGCTGCATGGCCAGATGGAGGACGTGGCACCGGAGTTTGAGGACGCGCAGCAGCAGGAAGAGGTGCTGGCGAATGTTGTGGCCGCCCGCAGCCGGGCGGAGCTGGAGCGGTTGCACGATCTCACAGTTGGCCTGGATGACCTGAACAGCTCTCTCGCGTCGCTCGAAAAGGCGGGGCTGGTCAGGGGCATCGTGGCGACGAAGCTCGGCGAGGCCGCTGCTGCACATTTCCTGGCCCCTGAGCAGGTGGCGACAATCGTCAGGCTCCTGGGCCGGGGAAAAAGTCCACAGGATGTGGCTGTACAATTGGAGAGCTTTGAGGCGCTGTACCTCAAGTTCGCAGAGCGGATCTCCACAAAATTGCACATGCAGATCTCCCAGAGGGCTCTTCACGGCTCGTTTTTGGATCTTCTCTCCAGTGCCGACCTGCGGGAGCTTGACAACAAGCTGCAGAGGTACTGCATGGACTTCTCGCGGGACTTTTTGCGCTGCACCTGCAAGGAATCGCCATACTGCGGATGCGTCCAGAAGAGCATATCGCTGAGGATACTGGAGCTGCGTGAGGACGGCAAGAGCCCGGAGGAGATCATCGATCACTTTTCTGATCGGTACGGGATGTACGCCTATCAGGGCGATCTGATTAATTGGCTGGACCAGATGGTGCGCTACCTGGAGGCGATCGAGGCAGTGGCACGGGTGCTGGGCAAAGAGGCTGCGGCGAAAGAGGCGGCGGAGAGGAAGGCGAGGGTGGAGGGGGAGTGAGCACTTTCTTGGACCTATCATTATATCCCACATTCCGCACTTTAACTTCCTAAACCGAGTATTTTTCTAGATATCGATTCTTCAAATACAATCATAATTTATAATATTTATTTACATTAATAATTTTCTCTTTCGCCATATCGCTTCGATTGAGAGAACCTTTTACCTTCTCATCCCCCGAGACAGAGTCGACTCAAATCAACATAATGCATAATGATCTGATAAGAAAATATCATTAGATTAAAAATATTTTCATTTAATTAACTAAATCGATATCTGCAAAATTACCAACTCCCGAACCCCAAAGTGCGGAATGTGGGTTATATCGAGTAAAATGGTATTCAGTTATTCGGTATATTATTTGGCAAATTGAAGCAGAATCGACCAGGTTGCAGTATCCAAGCGCGAGCTGATCCGGCGGCTGGGTGATCTGGGGTTCAATGGACCTTTCACAGGCACAGACCACGAATTTATGACTGAAGGAGCTGTGCGCATAAAACTGCCAAATGGGCATCATGGCCAGGATATCGGCGTGGATCTTCTGGTCAGAATTTTAAGAGACTCTGGAATCAGCCGTGATGAGTGGTTCAAAGCGGCCTGAAACGGAAACGGCGATTGATGGCTGGATTTTCGTCCTGGCAGGAGCGCCATGCTTCGAACTCCGGCTGCCTTGCATCTGCCCACCAGGCTCCCGCCCGCGAGCCTGGGGCCGCCCACGCGCGCGAGCGGGCCCGTTCGGGCGTGTGGACAGGTGCTTGGTCTTGTGGTTGATAATTTATCATGACTCAAAACAAGAGTTAAATCCTTTACGTGCACATCATCAGTTGCATGAGCGGTCTGGAGCCCACCAAAGCTAAAACGCATGAATGGAGAGAAAAAGGAAATGCTCTCCTGGCCAAGGGTAAGTACAATGATGCTATCAAAGCATATGATAAGGCAATCAAGATAAATCCTCGGCTTTCCGATGCATGGTATAACAAAGGTTATGCTCTCGATATTCTAGGCAAACTGGAGAATGCTATTAAAGCATTTGATAAGGCCATTGAAATCAATCCACAATTACAAGATGCATGGCTCAACAAAGGCAATGCTCTTGTAAAGTTAGGCAAATTTGAGGATGCTATTAACGCATTAGATAAAGCCATTGATATTCAACCGGACTCCGCTGATGCATGGCACAACAAAGGCGTTGCTCTTGTTGGGCTGGGCAAACCGGAGGATGCCATTAAGGCGTACTCTAAGGCTATTGAACTAAATCCAAGAGATCCCGATGCATGGCTCAATATGGGTGCAGCTCTAGGTATTTTGGGCAAACTGGGGGATGCGATTAAGGCATTAGACAAAGCCATTGAGCTAAATCCACAAGACTCCGATGCATGGTACAATAAGAGCAATGCACTCAGGTTGCTGGGTCACACAAAAGAAGCCTATGAAGCTTTCGTCAAGGCCAAAGAGCTGAAACATAATATCCGAAAGAGTACAAAGCGCATACTATGAGAAGAAAATCGAGAGAGCTTCTGAAGTGCAGTACGTCACGACATAGTTGATGAATAACCAGATTCTCGCAGGAAACTGCGAGGTCATGGCGTCCCACACCGCCGATCTGCCTGCAGGCAGGGCAACAGCTTGCGAGAGGCGGTTCATTTTCGGATCCAAGAAGGAATTGAATGAACCCATCTGATCTGCTTGAACGCATACGAGTGCTCTGATGCTTGGATTCATATCGGGCAAGCCCTGCCATGCTGTGGTGGCCATATGCGGCGATCGGCTCAGCGTAATCACTGTATATTGGCCTGATGATGAATGTTGGGTAGACAATAGAACGAGGCGATCATGATAAGCTCAGATATGTGCGCCCTTTGTGGAGGCAAACTGCATGAGGGATTCACCGAACTTGTAATGAAGGTCGGAAATGAAGTAGTTGTCATCAAGAGTGTTCCAGCTCTTGTGTGCAATTGCTGCGGCGAGGCTTATGTGACACCAGATGTATCTGAGAAGATCGATGAAGTCACGAAAAAGTTCCGGGCAGGAAAGCTTCTGGTAAGACCACTTGCTGCGGGAGAAATCGAGCTGATGATGAGCGCCTGAATCCCGGCGACCTTTGCAGCATGGCAATCAGCTCCCGTCCGCGTGCCCGGGGCCGCCTGCACCCTCGCGCGAGCGGGCCGACTGGGCGTGCGAGATCGATGCCGGGTCCAGGCAGCTCATAAAAATCCTAAACAGATTGCTAAAGCAGCTTCACAAATTCCGCGACAGAAAGCCCCGCCTGCCTGATGATCGCTCTCAAAGTGCCTCTGTCTATCTCCTTGTGATCCGGAACAACCACCTGGGCAAATGGATCATCCCTCCTCAGGATCACATGGCTGCTCTCACGCCTCTTGGTGTAGAATCCCGCTTTGCTCAGAGCTTCAATGCACTCTCTGCCCGAGATAATAGGCAGCTTATTCATACCACCGCCACAAGAACTTCGAAATGCTCCTCTGGAATACGAAGGCCGTCCTCCAATAGAGCCGCAATATACCCGTCAATCGCCTCTTTGATATTCGTAATAGCTTCCTCCCTGGTCTTGCCCTGGCTGATGCAGCCGGGAAGACTTGGCACTTCTACTACCCAGTAGCCGTCTTCTCCGGGAGTGAGTATCACCTGTCGCATAGACAACTTGATTGTCAACATCGAATAAATATCTGCGCCAAGGATTGGTGAGACAAAGCTTCTTACTGCCCATTCCAGTGCTAGGGTACAATGCATGATTGCAGCCCCCTTGAATCCAAGCGAAGCCCGACCGCAATGAAGGGATACGATCTCCGGGCCAATAGCCACCCGCGATCCCGAGCACTGGTGCGAACTCGCGCGCGCGAGCTGGCCAGCGCGACCGATGAGCCAGATGAGCATTGTCTAATCAACCTCAAGAATCAAGGATCACAGATATATCCTATTGTCGCCCTTAATTCATGCAGTTATGTATGCAATCATTGCCTGCGGCATATTTGAAAGGGAGATTGAGCTACTCCGTCGTGAGCTAGGATTTCCCTTCCGCGTGCACTACCTGCCGGCTGGCCTGCATGTGAACTTCGATGACCTGAAGGATGCACTCGTCTCCGAGCTGGAGTGCTGCCGGAGTGATGAAGATCAGGGCATAATAGTAGCATATGGCCAGTGTCACCACAAGATGACTGAGATCCTGCAGCCCTACCGGGCGGCCATCATAGACTGCCAGAACTGCGTGGACGCTCTGATCACCCGCAGGGGCATGGAAGAGAAGGCCAAAGAGGGTCTCTTTTTTTATCTCTCACCTGGGTGGCTCGATGCCTGGAAGGACATCTTCAATAGCCTGAACTGGGGACAGGAGGAGACCAGAATGGCTATGGGCTCCTTTAAGGGCTGCGTCTACCTCGACACCCTCAAGGATGCTGCCGCTCGCGAGAACGATCTTTTGGAGTTCTTCGATTTCACCAACCTGCCCTTCGAGATCATGCCCGTTGATCTGGGCCATTTCAAATCCCTGATAATCAAGGCCAAAAAGAGCTTGGAGGTTTGAGCTTGGACGAAATAGAAGAGATAAAAAGGAAAAAAATGGAGAAGATGATGATCGATATGAACAAGCCATCCGCGCCGTCGATAGAGCTGCCGAATAAGCCGGTAATAGTAACTGATGCCACCATCGACTCAATGGCATCTCAATATCCTCTCTTCATACTGGACTGCTGGGCGGAATGGTGCGGACCCTGTCGCGCGATCGGGCCAATCATCGAGCAGCTCGCAGCGGAGATGAAGGGAAAAGCAGTCTTTGGCAAGCTAAATGTTGATGAGAACATGGCGACGGCCAACAAATACAGGATATCTGCTATCCCTACCCTGATGATCTTCAAAGAAGGCAAGCTCATCGACCAATTGGTGGGCGCTTACCCCAAGCCGGCATTGACGGCAAAGCTACAGAGATACCTCTGAAGTCCGAATGTCGGGACCCGCACAGACGCCAGAGCGCACCTTTAGAGCCCTTTTTTATTTTTCATGGTATGCTGTTGACCGCTTTGATGATTGGATAGCCGGAGATGTTGTAAACCTGCATGTTGGCGAGAGACTCTGGTGTCTGATAGCTCGGTTTGGTTCTTCTATATTCGTCTACGCTGTAAATGGGCTTGTAGATGTCTGTATTATATGTGAATTGGGACACATTTCCTACCCTCTGGCTGATGTCGAACGGAGCAACGACAGAGGCGTTGGACGATATCACATGTTCCGACCGGTTCCCGTAAACATCCAGATCGTTCAATGCCTTGGTCTTCTCGAAGCCCGCCCTGAGGACCGTCTCAGATGAGGCTGGTTTTCCATTGCCTATGACTATTTTCTCTCCATCGATTTTGGTTGCGTCTGCAGTCAGGTTCTCGGCTGCGCTGTTGGCCTCGTTTATAGACAGATTCATTGACTGATTCATTGCGGCGTTGCCTCTCTGGCTGTCTTCTGCCACTCCAGATGGCATGATGGCCGCCAGCAGCAAAACAAAGCTGGCAATAATTAAACTCAAAGCGATCTTGGACATGATAGCACACCTGAAGCACCCCGAATTGATGCACCCAGAATTCATCTCATCCATTTTAATCTCGTCTCCATCTCCGCAAATGAGCAATGATGAGCATTGCTACTGCCGCCGCGCCTGCCGGAAAGTTCGATTTTTCAGTAGATTCTGTGGCATTTATCCTGATCATCGGCTCAGCCTCAATCACATTCTCTTCTAGATCCTTTACATCATCACCCTGGCCGAAAAGAACTGTGCGCAGCTGGTAGATGCCTGGCTGTAGCGTCTGGTTCCAGGTGATTTCCACAGTCTCATCGTCTCCGGAAAGAAGGACAGGAGTCTCCTTTTCAGTGGTATTTAGAACGGACCCATTTTGAGAGAGGATGAACTTCAAGGATCCTTTAAACGGAACGCGAGAGTTCCCCAGAACCGTGGCGCTGGCACCTGTCTCGTCCTCGTACGTCTCGGTGATTATGGCATCGTCAACGGCCTGAAATGAGTTCATGAAGGCTCTGGTCTGGTTGTGATTCAGCTCCACAATCTTCACCCGTCCAGCATATTTATGTCCATTTTCCAGGATCTGCTTCCAGTCATAGTCCTTGACAATCGGTGTGGAATAGCTCCCTGAAATCGACACTACCTCATCTCTTGTGATGTAGACTGCTCGGTTACCGTCGATCAGCATGTAGTAGATATCAACGACCGTGGGATCGCTGGCGCTGATGGCCATGTGAATGCCGCGTGAATCTGCACGAAAATCCCGCACATCAAACCTTATGGGTTCCACTCCGCCGAAATAAAATTCATAGTCTTTTTGGGCAACGACAGTGTTATTCTTCAAGAGGCTCGCGCTGACCTCATAGCTTCCCTTCGGAGCATCAAGAGCAGGCCAGCTAACCACAAAGGTTCCAGGAACCTCTGCGGTCATCTCGCGAGATGCTATCGTCTTTGCCTCATGGATCAAATCCAACTTCATAGCCACAATCCCAGCATCCCCCTGCAGGGTGATATCAGCTGATTCTATGCTTGAGTATAGATCGGATATCTCCTGAGATTGGGCTGGATCTGCTGCAGCCCAAAGAAATGCCTGAGTCGCTACAACCACCAGAACTGCCAAATGCCAAATCGCGCTTTTTTTCATGGGGCCCACCTGTCGGCATCCTCTATCATTTGAAATGGTTTATACCTGACGTATCTTCTATGTCAACTGCCCCCCTCAAAGAAGAGGAGGCCCTTGCACCGAGGTCATAAATTGGGTCATAGACTATACGAATAGACCATTGGTGAACGGCGCAATCAGGGTGATGAGCAGGGATGTTATGACGAGCCAGGTGAGAATGGCAACAGTGGTCCTTGTAAACCTTTCTGCATCCTCCTGCTTTGCGATCCGCTCGAATCCGGATTGCACCAGATCCCTGAATATATGGCCGCCGTCCAGCGGAACAGCGGGAAGACAATTGAAGAGACCTGCATAGAGATTGATCCAGCCTATCCAGAGCAGAAGGTTGGCAATCCAGAAGAGCTTGTCACCCAAGGGCTCTGCCCATCCCACAGGCTCGTAGACGGATGTCAACCAGCCACTAAAACCCGGAAATCCCTTCTGAGATAAACCTGGAATGCCGGAAAAGGGAAGGCTGAGCATTAGATGAAAACCGCTTAACCCCATGCTGGGTATATCTTTGAGCGTTTGCAGAAATTGTCTCGCAGGGGCCTCCTGAAGGGTTACACCACCGAGGTAGACTGCATTTCCAGATATGCCGATGCCTATGAATCCGCCTTTGTCTTTGAGAGCTGTATCCTTAGCGGTGAGGTTTATCTGGTAGGCACCACCCTGGCCGGTGGTTACGACGATAACCTGGCCTGGATGAGTGGTGTTCATCCGATTCCTGAAGCTTTCGAGATCAGTCGTCTTCTGTCCGTCAATGCTGGTGATTATGCTTTTAGCCGGAAGGCCTGCGGCATCTGCTGGCGAGCCATTGAAGATGGAAGCCACCATTATGCCCTGTGCCAGCGGAGCTACAAGGGGCAGCATCACCTCTCTGCCTTCTAAAAGCACCTTCAGGCTATTTTGGGTTGAGCTGCCCTGCGTATCAGCATAGAGCTGCTTTAGGCTCATCACATCCTCTCCATTTGCCTGCATCAGCATCATGCCGCTCTCATAGCCTGCTTCGTCGGCAAGAGAGCCTTTCTCAACATTGACCACTAAGAGCCTGTCCAGCGGAGATATGGAGCCGATTACTGGGCCAAAGAAGAGGCTCATGGCCACGATAGCTACAACGAAATTGGATATGACACCTGCAGAGAGAATTCTCACTCTTGCTCTCTTGTCCACCTTCGCAGGCTTGTCTTTGCTTCCGAAGAGGTCCTCATCATCCGGCTCGACAAAGGCCGCTATTGGAGCAATCAGGACGGCTACTATTCCCATGGATTTAACACGCACGCCCTCCACGCGGCTCAATATGCCATGAGCAAACTCATGGACCAGCATTGTAACAAACAGGGCAATCCAGCCCCATACAAAGGGTATGTACTCATTAAGTCCAGGGATGAGGAGGATATTTCGCGGGGCGTTGTAGCTGCTGGGCTCCGGAGGTTCTTGGATCATATAATATGTCATAGCAAGAACCAAAAACAGGAAATATATCATGCTCAGAACAACCAGAGGAATGCCGGCTGATGCCACAAGCCTCCAGAAGCTCTTAGGACGGGCCAGCTTGTCCAAGAGACCCAGACCCCTGGCGGTGCGGAAGAACAGGGCCAGAGGAATGCCCAGAACGCTTCCCACTGTGACTCCCCTGCTCTTCCATTTCTCGCTATCTTTTATGGGCATTATCAGGATGGAATACAGCCCTATCAGCGCCGCTGCTATGAGCATCCAGTCTGCTGAATCGAGTTGCAGTTGCAGGTCCAAAACTCAGTCCTCATATGGTCGATTTACGAGCCATTATATAAGCTAGTTACTTTATCCGGCAACATTCTCTCCAGCGACAAATGACAAGACGAATAAAGATAAATAATAAAAAGCATGGAACAGGGTTTTCAGAGTATGCCCTGCTCTTTAAGCTCTTCCTTGGCCAGATCCTGATGTTTCTTCTCCAAAAAGCTATACACGTTTCCATGAGGTGCACCATCAAGCAGCATCTCAATTGCAGTCCTCGCAACACGGATCTGCTCTGGATGACCCAGGACTGCTACAGTTTTGCCGTACACTGAAACCTTGGCACCGGAGAGCCTCTCCATGATCTCGCGCGACCTGCCGTCCTTTCCGATGATTCGGCCTTTGATGCGTTCCATGTCGCTCTTGGTGCCTACCATCTTGGAGAGGTCCAGCACATCGAGCATCAGCATATCATCATCGAGAATGGAGAGCGCCCTCTCTGGAGAGAAACCTCTGCCGATTGCTTTTACCAGATCGAGAACCCTTAGCCCTTGCAATGGGTCCGCAGCCGAGGCTATGGAGACCGCGCCGGTCTCGCTGTCTATCTCAATGGTGGTCTTGCTCTTCTCTTCGATCAGGTGCTTCATGGACCCGCCTGGCCCCACCAGCACGCCTACGCGCTCCTCTGGAATCTTGATATCCAATTCAATCAGCCTTCTTTTTATCTATCCCGTCTCTGTCTTTCCTGAGCGTCTCCCAGATCTCCTCAGGCGATCCAATGTTGTATTTTTTCTTAAAGTAATGGGCCACGTTGGCTATATCGCGCTCCAGGAATCTCCTGGCCATTGGGTGGTCCAGGGTGACAGACTGTCCCATATCAATGATTACCGGCTCACCAACGTCATAGAGTATATTGAACTCACTTAGGTCAGCATGAACGAGCTGGGCACGATTGTATAGCACAGATATGTATTCGACGATCTTTTCATAAATGCGCTTTGCTTCCATTTCATCGAAATCAACGTCTTTTAAGGGTGGCGCAATCCTCTCGCCTTCGCCGATGAGATCCATTACCAAGATGTTCTCCTTCATGGCTATGGGATGAGGAACTCTTATTCCCACCTCTTCAGCGCGACTCAAGTTTCGAAATTCCTTTTTAGTCCAGGCAACAACAATAGCCCTTTTTGTCCCCTTAACGCTGGAAAACCTTGGATCGCCACGCATATAATCCTGCATGGAACTGAAATTGCTTGTGGAGATGCGGTAAATCTTAAGGGCAAGTTCCTTCTCACCAACGATTGCCCTAAAGATGTTGGCCTCTTTGCCGGTGCTGATGGATCCACCGAGCGCATCGATCACGCCCTTGCTGGCCAGGCTGTAAAGGTCCATCAGGGTGCGTTTATCGAAGACCGCATCCTGGACGTTTCTGTCATCCGAGTCCTTTAGCCTGGTGCGAAGAACATCGATCTTGGTATCGAAGTTTTCGGCCTTGGTGCGCCTGCTCATAATGTGCCTTTCAAGAACATGCTCTCAAAAAGATTGTTTTGACGAATTCCTGCAGGGAAATTGCCTTCAAGATGTCCCTTTCAGAAATCCCTTGCGCTGCAACCAGTCCACCTGGGGGCCGGTGTATCTCCAGACAACATCTGCCTTCTCGTTCTCTATTTCCCAGGGAATGACAATAACCACATCACCTTCCCGTATCCAGATCCTCTTCTTCATCTTTCCTGGTATGCGGCCCATCCTGGTAACGCCATCTATGCATCTCACTTTTATGCGATTTGATCCGAGCAAGCTTTCCACATGACCGAATATCTCTCTATCCTGTTTGCGAGGAAGACGAACTCTGGTAATTACAGCTCCTTCTTCTTCCCTGCCACGACCCCTATTATACAGCTTATCACCTCAAATAATCAAATATGGACATAAGATTAATGATATCATCTGGACACACACTCATTGCGAGCGACCAAAGTATCTTTCTTGCGCCCTCTGGCTAAAAACTACTCTTAAATAGTTAAAGCTTGTGTCGGCCAAAACGATAATGGGCCCGACGCGATTCGAACGCGTGATCCCCGCCGTGTGAAGGCGATGTCATAACCAGCTAGACCACAGGCCCCCGGATTAAGCAAGTAAGTCATCTGCTATTAGTATCTTGCCCTTGGAGAGGCAGACGGCGAATTATTTTTTTGGACGCAGAGGAATTGTTAAATACTAATTCGCGAGGTTAATTAAGTAAATGAGTTTCAAATTGAGAAACCCTGCATACGCCTTTTATGAACAGCTTCTGAAGTCCCGCATTCTTTCAGGAGTGCCTGTGGAACATGTGGCGATCATTCAGGATGGCAACCGCAGATACGCCAGGCAGAAGGGCATCTCCAAGTATCTGGGGCACAGTCTCGGCGCGGATACAACCGAGAAGGTATCCGATTGGTGTCTGGAGGTGAGCGTCAAGCATCTCACCCTCTATGCCTTTTCCACAGAAAACTTCCAGAGAGATGAGACAGAGAAGCGCTATCTATTCGATCTGATAAAAAATAAGTTTGCAGATATGGGTCGATCCAAGAAGACTCATGTCAACCGTGTGCGAATCAGGGCCATAGGTCGGGTGGAGATGCTGCCTGCAGACCTTCAAGAAGAGATATTCCGGACTGAAGAGGCCACACGTGGCTATGATGGGATGTATCTCAATATCGCCCTGGCCTACGGCGGTCAGCGCGAGCTGATGGATGCAGTGAGATCCCTGGCGCGACAGGTCTCCGAGGGCAGAATCCGGGCAGATGACGTGAACGAGGATCTGATAGCCCGGCACCTTTATCCTCAGGACGGCATCCTGGTCCCAAAGGTGGATCTCATAATCAGAACAGGTGGTGAATGCCGCACATCAAACTTCCTTCCCTGGCAGGCCAACGGCAATGAATGCGCAGCGTACTTTTGCGCCCCCTACTGGCCGGAGTTTCGGAAGGTCGATTTTCTGCGCGCCATTCGAATCGCCCAGACAAGAGCCTCTGGCCAACAAGCTTAATTACTAAAAGCATGCCATGAGGGATGTTTTGTCCCGATGGGGTAGTGGACATCCCGGAGGCCTGCGGAGCAGATTTGCGCAGCGAGCCTTCAACCCGGGTTCGAATCCCGGTCGGGACGTTGGCTTATATGAAATGATCTGGCACAAGAGTACATTTCAAGCTGGTAAAGCAGCTCTTTTGCCACCTCAAAAGCCTTGATCAAGACACCTGGATCAATCTTTTCTAATTCCCGTTGCTCTCTTTCGTTTGAGCTCAGAACCGCAATCCTTTGAATCTTGCTGCCAGCCGAGGTTGTCATAGTTCTTTAAGATGCAAGAATATGCCTCATCATCGGACACAAAATTGCCTATGGAGTCCCAATGCAGGAATATCCAAGGATATCTCGTTTTCGTTAAATTGAGAACCCCAATCCTGCAGCTCTCCATGTGGGCATTCTTTTGGAATTGGGCGCAAAACAGGCTCGCATTTTTGTCGAACGTGGATCTGCTGAAATCTGCCGGCCCCTCAAACATAGTGCAACTGAAATTGGCGTCGTCCATGAACTGAGTGCCGCTGAAATCCGCATATTCCAGGAATCTGGCTCCCCGGAAATTCGCAATGCCCCTTAAGGCGGAATCATTGAAGTTGCAGTCCTGATTGAACAGAGACCCGCTGAAGTCTGCAGAATCACTAAAAGTGCATCTGGAAAATTCTGCCGGTTTATCGAATCTGGACTCATTGAAGAGAACCGAACGATTGAATTGCGCCTTGCAAAATGAAGCTACATCCTTGAATTCTGCTGAGTTGAATCCAGTGGACCCGTTGAATACCGTATTTGTGAATTCTGCGGCAGCGGCAAAGTCGACATCCATAAAGGTAGCATCCATCTCGAATTGAGTTCCGTTAAAGGTGGCAAGGTTGCTGTAGACTGCCCCTGAGAAGCTGACGGGTCCAATAAAAACCGCATCATCAAATGAGACTGATGCACCAAACTGAGTCTCAATGAACTCAACATAATCGTTGAACCAGGTTTCGGTGAAGCTAACCGGCCTTGCAAATTTAGCCTGCCACCAGGATGCCATGCTATAGAAATCGCTCTGGCTAAAACTCGCGCCCTCATCGAATTGGGTACCGAAAAAGATTGCGGGTCCCATTGACACAGACCCGGAAAAGTCAGCCGCACCCATGAAACGGGACATCCGGAAGTCGGCCATCCCCCCAAAACCCGATCCTGCGAAGATTGCATCGCTTCCGAATTGGCAGCCTGTGAAGGATGAATTGTTCGCGAACACCGTATTTTTGAAGTTAACCGGACGATTGAAGATCATATTGTCAAAATCTACATCGCCCTCAATCCACGAATTGGTGATTGATACTGTCGAATTTGCTGTGATTGGCCTATCAAGCGGCCCTACCGTCACCTCAAATGGGATACGCAGGATCTGCTTAGCCGTCAGCGCCAGCCGATCGGAACTCAGATGGCCCGTAACCACGATATGATCATAATCTACCTTCTCACCAAGCCTTATCTTGGCAAGGATCACATCAGCAGGGACAGTTGTCGATGGTTCCGCCGAGGAGATTTTCGGTATTGCCCCCATCAACAAGATCAGAATAACTATGAATGCAATCGATTTCGTATTTCTTCCTCAATGCATGTTTTTATGAGATTCATCTATCGTTGAACCTTATTGTCGTATATCGCTTATCATTTATATTTTTTTGCCCTTGCTGCGAATCACCGCGTCTTTACCGAAAGACCTAATTACCTTAGTTGATGATAATAGATATCCGGCGCTGCAAATCGCGGCGCAAGAGCAGTGAGGGAGCGGTTGATTTTGGCGGCACAAAGGAGCATTTTTCCGAGATCCAAGTCGGGCATACCGGGATATGATGAGCTTGTCGGCGGAGGATTTCATAAGGGCACAGTAAACACCATCACCGGATCGTCAGGCACAGGCAAGACCGTCTTTGCCAGTCAGTTTATCCAGTACGGAATCAATGCGGGCGAGAAGAGCATGATCATCACTCCCTCAGAGAGCGCAGAGTACCTGAAGCGAGAGATGATGTCATCCTTCGGCTGGGACTTCTCAGCAATGGAAAAAGATGGCAAACTGTCCATAGTCGATGTCACCGACCCCGTCTTGCGTCTGCAAAAGAGCATCGACGTCGATCCGACAGAGTTTCTCATTAACTTTCGAAAGCTGGTGGAGCGAAAGCTGGCAGAGGTAAAGCCCACCCGGCTATTCATTGACGACCTTACTGCCTTCTTTATGGCTGTTGAGGCTCCCTTCAAGATCAGATCGCTCACAGACGACCTCTTTGGAGTCATTCGGACTACCGGAGTGACCGCAGTCGTCACCATAGGTACAGCCTATGGCACCAACCAGTTTCTTGAGTACGGTGCAGACTCGGCCACCATGCTCAATCGGGAGCGCATTGGCAACAATCTCGTCCGTTCGATATTTATTATGAAGATGCGCGGCTCGAAGATCGCTAACAGTATCCGGGTCCTGGACATATCAGACGAAGGAATCTCCGTGTCCTCTCTCTCACCTTATCCCTGAGGGCAAAGCCGGCGAATGGTATGGCAAAAGGTGCATGTGATGATTGAAAGATGGATGGTCTTGGCAGGGGAGGAAGCAGGCCCCGAATCCAATAAGATGGGCGGCATCTGGAATGTGATTGACGCCGAGGCAGTTACCCTGGCCCGGCTTGTAGCGCACAACGATATCGAAAGCGGGCTACATATCCTGGTGGCCGGCCCCAACTATATCACATCGGGTTCGGATTGGAACACAGGCAAGAACCGAATTTCCGATCTCACTGGTTTTGGAAAGCTGAATGCAGGCCCGGAACTTGAGCGGATTATTCAAGCCCTCAATTCTGCAGGCATCGAAACCACGACTGCAGAAAGGACAATTGAAGGCGTGCCAATCGGCTACATTCTCTTCAACACCAATTATTATCAATCCCATATGATCCGATGGAAGGATCAGGAGATGACCCTCAATAACGCCATCAAGACAGAAGCCTTTGACCTCGTGGGCCTGGACTCCATGAACTTCGAGAGGGCCCACTACGGCAGGGAGTACAACCATTACCTCAGTCTCTCCTACGCAGTATCGGAGCTGGTAAGGTCCATAGCACATGTCCCGGATGACGCGACACAGAGATACGCAGATCGGGCTGTCTCAGAGTTTGCCAAATCCGTAATGCCTAAGGTGCGGGTCTCACTTCATTGTCACGAGTTCGGCCTCTTTTATGCCGCAGCCAGGCTGAAAAAGCTTGGCGCTGCAGTCAGAACTGCCTGCACTCTGCACGCCACCGTCCCCGGCAGGACTGCTGGCTACAAGTCTCTGCAGAAGATCGTCCAAAACGACTCCAAGATGGAGGCTGGGACGCCTCTTGGGTTTGCCGCCCTTGAGGGCCTGGCCCGATACGCCGATGCAGTCACATTTGTGGGTGACTCAACGATGAAAGAGGCCATGCTCTTCTATAAAATGAAGGGCATAGTAATCAGAAACGGAATCGATGTTGAGGCGCAGGAGATCGATTGGGATAAAAAAGAGCGCTGCAGACAAAAGATCCAAAAGTTCCTCTCCGACAACCTCTACAAGTTCTGCGATGGCAAGTGCGTGAAGATGGAAAACATCATTCCGATATTCACCATCTCCCGGATTGAGATTGAAAATAAAGGATACCATCAGCTCCTCGATGCCCTAATGCTTCAAGATCACCTGCTCAAGCACAGGCTGACAGGTCAGCGTCATGCTGAGGAGACCCGGGTTGTCTGTTTCCTAATAGCCTCACACGGCCCCAAAGACAAAAAGAAGCTTCCTGAGGGGTTTCCCATTTACCTCACCCCGGAGGTCTTGGTAGGTGAGGAGATCCGCCTGGAGAACATGATCCAGGAGAGGAACCTTGACGAAAAGGAGCTGGTCTCAGGCAAAAGGATGGTGGCCGCAATGCTTTATCCCCAGTGGGTGGGACCGGAAGACGGTGGCCTGGCAATGTCTGTGGACGAGATCATGGCAGGATGTGTGGCAGGCATATTCCCATCTCAATATGAGCCGTTCCTTCTCACGGCCCTCGAAGCTGGCCGGGAGGGCACTCCCAACATCGTCAGCCGATCTGCGGGATACAGCGATGCTCTGAAGAGGGTCAAACGTCGGGTGCCGGGTCTTGGAGGAGTGGTGATTGTGGACAACATAACGACCCATCCCCAGGAGACGGTTCTTGATTACGCCCTGGCTCTGGATTACTTCACCTGGACATATCTCGATGACGAGGTCAAATATAGGCTCCTCTGTGAGGAGTCGTTCTCCTTGGCCAGGCAGTTTGACTGGAAGGAGCCTGTGCAGGAGTATTACAGGAATCTGGTGGCATAGCTTGAGGTATAGCGTATGAGAACTGCCTACTTGAGCGTGGAGTTCCCGCCCCGAATCTTCGGGGGACTGGGCGTGTACGTGGACGAGATATCCCAGGAGCTGGTCTCTTTGGGCGAAAGCATCTCGGTTTTTACATTAGGTGACGGCAACCTGCCCCGCTATCAGGACATGAATGGCGTTGAGGTCTTCCGCCTGAATCCCGTTGCCCTCAGAGACGGGCTTGATCTCTTCCTTTCACCTCAAACTCTGGCATGGGGAGAAGGACTGCGTTTCCTTGAAGACCTCATAAGCTTAAATCAGCTTTCTGCCGCGAGCATCATGGAGAACGGCCCATTTGATCTCTGTGTAGCTCATGACTGGCTGGGCCTTTTTGGAGGCCTCGCTGTGAAGAGAGTTGGAGTGCCCCTGATCTACCATGTTCACGGCCTTGAGGTCGGGAGGTCAGACAGCCCCAATCCTCAGATCGCGGCCCTGGAAAGGAAAGGTGGGGAAATGGCAGACTGCGTCATCACTGTATCCGAAGCCATGAAACGGGAGATGATAGATCTCGGCACACCAGCCGAGAAGATGTCAGTCTGCTATCATGGCGTTAATGCCGATTTCTTCAGCCCTGAAAGGGCCAATCCTGATGATCTGGCTCTCCTCCGAAAGAGATATGGCTTCTCTGAGGATGACATCATAATCCTCTTTGTGGGAAGGCTCGAGCCAGTCAAAGGCGTGCGAGAGCTGTTATCCGCTTTTCCGCGAGTCCTGGCCGGGCACAGCAATGCCAGGCTTCTCGTGGTGGGCAGAGGCAGCCTGGAAGGCTATGCGACAGAAGAGGCAAAGCGTCAAGGCAAAGGCTCTGTGACCATAGTCACCGACTTCCTCGAGCCAGAGGACAAGATGCTCCACTATGCCCTAGCGGACCTTTGCGTCTTTCCGAGCATCTACGAGCCCTTTGGCATCGTTGCCTTGGAGGCGGGGGCTATGGAAAAGCCAGCGGTTGTTGGCGCAGCCGGCACTTCAGGCCTTGCGGAGATCGTGAACAACCCGGCGGCGGAGCAGCCTACAGGCATTCATGTCAATGCACGCGATCCTGCTGATATCGCCTGGGGAATAAACCTGGCCCTGGAGGACCGAGATCGCCTCGCATCCTGGGGAAAGAACGCCAGGAAAAGGGTTCAAGAGGAGTTCACCTGGAGAAAAGCTGCCGAGAGGACCCTGGCAATTTACAGGGAGATAGCCTGATGTCCGGAGGGAACCTATGCCGGAGCTGAGAAAGCACTACTTTCTGGACGAGTACTGCATCATAGCCGAAGAGCGCAAGAAGAGGCCGACTGACTTCCGGGTGAGAGAGCCTGAGGCAGGGAACAAAGCAGCCTGCTCGTTTTGTCCGGGAAACGAAGGGATGACCCCGTTGGCAGATGCCGTCTACACTGAAAAAGGCGTTTACTCCGATGGACCTGAAAGGGTCTCCGGCTGGCAGATGCGGGTCTTTGCCAATGTCTTTCCCGCTCTGGTCCCAGACCCCGGCCCCTCCAGTGCAGACTGGACGGCCCTGCCAGGGCAGGGCTACCATGAGGTGATAGTGGATAGTCCCAGGCACGAAGAGAATCCGGCGGACTTCAATGAAGCGCATCTAAAAAAGCTCATCTCGGTCTATCGGGACCGCTATGTCCATTACAGTGACATTAGCGGTGTGAAATACATATCTATCTATAAGAACTGGGGGGGAGAGGCAGGAGCTTCTATGTCTCACAGTCATTCCCAGCTTATCGCTATGTCTCTTATTCCGCCCCTGATAAAACGGGAGATGCAGGTCATCAGCAACTGGGCTCCATCCTGCCCTTATTGCGATATTGCAGCGAAAGAGAACCATTCCCGTCGGCTCATAGACGAGAACGATAGCTGGTTTCTCATAGCACCATTCTATTCACAGGTACCCTATGAATGCTGGATTTTGCCCAAGAGGCATTTTCCCTCCCTGAAAGAGATGAGCGAAGACGAGGGTAATAACCTGGGTCGCCTGCTAGCGCGAGCTTTAGGGGCCTTGCGATCCGTCTTGAAGGACCCGCCGTATAACATCATGATATTTCAGTTGCCTTCTTGCTACCACCTCAATATTCGAATTCAACCGGTCACCTCCAGGATCGCCGGCTTTGAGAAAGGAACAGGGGTGTGCATCAACACACATGCGCCGGAGACCGTCGCTGAAGAGCTGAGGCTATTTCTGTAACGCTGCAGCAGTGCCGAAAAGTTAATCAATTATCAATCATATCGAATAGAATTAATTGCCCTTTGACATTCTTAATGTGTTTCAAAAAATAGGGATAGGACTTATTTATCTTGCGTCCTATCCCATTATTGATAATATCGTACCGATAATGGATCACAGATAGATCGCCTGCAAGGCGAGAGTTATACTGGTGAAGAGATGCGAATTGGAATGCTCTCATGGGAGAGCCTGTACTCGATAAAGGTTGGTGGAGTAGCCCCACATGTCTCAGAGATCTCCGAAGCGCTGGCCAGAAGAGGCCATGAGGTTCATATCTTTACGCGCAGAGGTGACTTTGAGTCCTACGACAAGATAAACGGCGTCCATTACCAGAGAATTGATGTTGACGGCTCAGGTGACGTTCTGGCTCAGATGAACCGGATGTGTGATGCCCTTTACGATAGATTTGATTCGGTGCAAAATCTGTTCGGCAAATTCGATGTGGTTCACGGACATGATTGGCATCCCGTTACTGCGTTGGTCCGCATCAAACAGTACTTTCGTCTGCCATTCATCTTAACAATGCATAGCACTGAATGGGGCCGGAACGGAAACAACTTCGGCTATGGCATATCTCAAGAGATATCCCATCGTGAGTGGCTGGGCTGCTATGAGGCCTCAATAGTGATTGTGACCACCAGGCGCATGCAAGATGAGCTGATGTGGATATATACACTCCCTGAAAAGAAGACCCGCATCATACCAAACGGAATCGTGGCAGGGAAGATGAGACGGAGCCTGGATGCAGGACGGATCAAGGAGAGGTACGGCGTCCATCCAATGGCACCTCTGGTCCTTTTCTGCGGCAGGATGAGCATCCAGAAGGGTCCTGACCTGCTGGTCGAAGCTGTACCTCAAATCCTGAAAAACCGTTCAGATGTCCGATTCATATTCATGGGCGAAGGAGGCATGAGGCAGGACTGCGAACGCCGGGCTCGCGAGCTTGGCGTGGCAGATGCCTGCAGGTTCCTCGGGTACACCACCAGCGCCGAGAAGGAAGAGCTGGTCAATGCCTGTGACCTCATGTGCATTCCCAGCAGAAACGAGCCCTTCGGCGTGGTGGTTCTGGAGGCCTGGGACGCATGCAAACCAGTAGTAGCAACTGAAGCGGTCAGCATAGTCAAGAACTTCGAGGATGGCCTACTGGCCTACGTCCAGCCGGAGTCAATCGCCTGGTGCATAAACCGACTGCTTTCCAATCCAGAAGAGATGACAAGGCTTGCGCGGGCGGGATGCAGCAGGATTGATAGCGAGTTTTCCTGGGATCACATCGCCAAGAGCACAGAAGAGGTTTATGAAGAGGCAAGAGGACACAGCTTATAGATGCTTGTTTTTCTTTTTTTGTGTGCCGTCTCCGGTGTTGTCAGACCAGCAGCCTTTATCCGATTCCTACCGAAAGGTTCTTGAATGGAGAGCGCAACGGGCTGTTGGTGCCTCGATAGCTTAGCCCGGTATAGCGCGTCCTTGGTAAGGACGAGGTCGCGGGTTCGAATCCCGTCCGAGGCTTTAATTTTTTGGTTCTGTTGACGACCGTTTTGCTATTTTCGTGGGGATGTCGCTTGATGAAAATTGCTTAAATCCAAAAAAAGTAATAAGTATAAATAGTATTATATGAGAAACATATGACCAGGAGAAAACATATGGGCCAGCGATCATCGATATTAAAGCTAATTATTGGACTTATATTGATATTTGCTTTTATTACAAATTCAACTGCAAGTGAAGAGAATAGCTCAAAGAAAATATTAATATTAGCATCTTATAATCCGGGTCTGAAATGGACAGATTCCATTGGCAACGAGATTGAGAACGTGCTGTCTATGTACTACCCCTCAGCAGCATTCACCTTCGAGTACATGGACACCAAGAAAATACCTCCTACAAAAGCTCGCCTGGCCGAATTGAGCGAATTATTTAAAAATAGATATAAAGGTCAGCATTTCGATGTAATAATCTGTTCAGACGATGATGCCTTAAACTTCCTTCTGAGCAATAGAGACGATCTATTTGCCAATAGCCCTGTGGTCTTTTGCGGTGTCAATTTCTTCGATGATGAGATGCTAATTGGTAAGAAGGGCTTTACGGGTATAGTGGAAGCTTTCGATTTGCCGGGCACAATCTCTTTTATGCTCAAACTGCACCCAAAAACGTCGCAAATAGTCATAGTAAACGACCGTACAACTACTGGCATGGCTAATATGAAGATCGCCAACCAGACCATTCCGGACTTTCTCTCAAATGTCAGCTTCGTCGTCTGGGATAACATGACTGTAGAGGAGCTGCAGCGAAATGCTTCAGCTCTGTCTGATGGCAGTCTGCTCCTTCTGCTAAATTACAATCGCGATCGAGAGGGGCAAGTCCTGACCCACGAGGAGAGCGCGTGGATTCTTCGAAGAGAAAGTTCTGTTCCGATTTATGGGACGCGAGACGTCTACATGGGCTTTGGAGTACTCGGTGGCGTGATCACCTCCGGTCCTGTCCAGGCTGACCTCGCTTGCGAGCAGGCCCTTGCGATCCTGCGAGGCGAATCTGCGGATGAGATCCCTGTGATAAAAACGCTCCCGGAATCTCATATGTTCGATCTTATAGAACTGCGACGCTTCAATATCGGTCTATCAGACCTCCCAAAGGAGAGCATAATCTTCAATCAACCATTCCAATCGCGTTCCGATTTCGCTGGCAAGAATTTGAGTGGCCTGGATCTATCCGGGACGGACTTGAATCTGTCTGATCTGAAAGGATCAGATCTTTCCAAGACGAATCTGAGCAGATCCTCGTTAGTGCAAGCCCTGATGCCGGAGACAACACTCATCGGAGCCAATCTCAGTGGCGCGTACATGCCGTCCGTTGTTCTTCTCGGCTCTGACCTATCCCAAGCCGATCTGAGAGGTGCCTACTTGCCAGTCAGCTATTTGACCTACTCAAATTTGACGGGAGCTGATCTGTCGTCGTCCTATATTGATCAGGCCATGATGGATCATTCAACTATTGTTGATGCCAGGCTAAATGGTGCCAGCTTGTGGGCTTCCAAGATCAGCTATGCAAATCTGACGGGAGCATCTCTGGCAAAAACATTCATGATTCGTGCCACCTTCCAGAATTCCCAATTAAAAGGTGCTAATCTGACCGGAGCCACTTTAGTCGGGGCGAACTTTATCAATGCCTCAGCCACACATGTCGATCTATCCGGGGCAGATCTATCTGAATCGCGTTGTTCTGGAGCCGATTTCTCAGGCGCAAGGCTCGTTAACTCAACGCTGAGTTTTGCCAACCTGACCCGCACAAATTTCAGCATGGCGAACCTCTCTGATTCATATCTTGTGGCATCACGTCTGGATGATTCCAATCTCACGAATGCCGACCTCTCCAATGCAAACCTTGAAAATGCCTTCATGCGAAATGTCATGCTGGTTTGGGCCACGCTTTCGGACGCGAACCTGCCCGGAGCACGCCTTGATGATTCCAATCTATCGAACTGTAATCTTGAAAATGCCGACCTAACCCGTGCAATTCTTAGCAGGTGCAATCTAACTGGTTCCGATCTTAGTGGAGCCAGGCTTCTTGGTGCGGATCTCAGCCTCGCTATAATGAAGAGTGAATACGTAACCAGAGCCAACATGATCGGTGCCAAAATGAATTGGGCTGATCTGAGCAGCAGCACTCTCACAAATTGCCAGTTCACGAGAGCAGAGCTCTTTGGAGCCAACCTCAGCAATTCTGACCTGGCTGGATCAGACTTCACTCGGGCATATCTGGTTAGAGCCAATCTATCAGGCACCACTATGAAGAACGCAAACTTGGCTTACGCCGATCTTACAAGTGCTAACCTGAGAAACGCAAGACTGAGCAACCTCAGACTCGAGAACGTCTTTTTAAATGAAGCTGATCTCTCGGGCGCAGACCTTACTGGAGCTTACCTTAACCGCATGGTCCTTAAAGGAATTGTTGGCAGCAAAACGAAATTGAGATCCTCTAGCATGGCTATGATGACCATAATAGACGGAAATTTCGTCGATGCCGACTTAAGGGATGTTCGTTTTTCCGAGACCTACATGAACAACACAGACTTTTCCGGTGCGGACCTCAGCGGAGCCATATTTGAAACCTGCGCCTTTGAAAACACCGATTTCAGCGGCGCAAATCTGGAGGGAGTCAAGTACGATTCCATTGCGCTTGCATTTTTCGCACGATCCCGGCTTGATGGAGCAAAGATCAGCCCGGATCTTCAAAAAGATCTGGACAAATTAAGGTCAGGGATGACCGCCTGATCGCCTTTTATCGGTAAGCGCATTGCAACCAAACGCTAAGCTTTATCATTCTTCGAAGACAATTGATTGCACCAGAGAAAGATTATTGGAGTGGTTCTGATTGATGTGCAGATCAAAGTGTGAGATTGCGGTTCTCTGTTTGCTTATTCTTTCCTGTTTAGCCGGAGCTGATGATGTCTTTGCCTCCGATAATTCCTCGGCGAAATCAGAGTTAAATGTGACTCTTCTCGATTTCGGACCTATTGGAGACCACGGCTGGACCTACGAGGCCCATGTCGGAGCAACTAAAATGGCACAGAAGCATCCTTATGTCAACCTGTCAGAGATAGAGAATGCGGCAGGCGTTGGTGCATCCGAACTTCTGAGAGATAATGCCCAGAAAAGAGGGGGTCTGATCTTCTGTCACAGCTCGGCTTTCACGGATGCAATCAAAGAGGTAGCGCCAAAGTATCCTAATGTCATTTTCATGTGCGGCGGCGGAACAGAAAAACTGGCAGACAACGCCGGAGTCTATTACGAAAGAATTTACGAAGCCCAATATCTGGCGGGAATAGTAGCGGGAAACATGACCAAGACAGACAGGCTGGCTTTTGTTGCAGCTCTTCCCACATCTCAGGTGATAATCGGCATTAATGCCTTTGCAAAGGGAGTTGCCGTTTCCAATCCCAGCGCCCGTGTTTACGTGGATTGGATCGGTGATTGGTATGACCCAGAAAAAGAGCGCGCAATCGCTTTGGCATTTATAAATAAAGGGTGCGATATCATAACTCACTGGTCGGATTCCGATGCGACTGGCCAGACCGCCGATGAGATGGACATATACTTCATATCTTTTGGATCAGATGTCGGCAGGTACTCTCCACGAATATTTCTCACGGGCGCCGTCTGGAACTGGGAGCCGGTTATGGCTGACATCGTTGAATCTGTGCACAACGGAACCTGGGAAGATCACCAAACGCAGGAATGGTGGTACGGGCTTAAAGAGGGCGCAGTAGAGCTGGCGCCTTTTGGTGACATGGTTGCCGATGGTGTCAGATCATATGTCTCCGAGAGGCAAAAGGAGATCGAGGCTGGTAAGCTCGATATCTTTCCAGGGATGAGCGATGAAGAGCTGAAAAAGATGTATTATCTCGAACCCAATGTTGTGGGCTCTCTGCCATGAGAGGCTAGAGGGTCTCGTTTGCAGAGTTCAAACCCCTCCGGCCATGTTGGCCTCAATTCGGAGGCCAACCTTCCATATCTATTGTATTGCCTGCCAGGCTCGCAGCACCTCTGCCACAGACCAGGCCTGGGATATGCATCCTCCGGGCCGCTGGGGAGAATCGCCGTCAAAGACCTCCGGGATGGTTTCTATTCCTCCCGATTGCAGTGTCATGAGCGGTTGGAGAATCTCTCTGGCCTGGGTCAGAACCTTCCTCTTGCGGCCTTTTATTGCGAGCAGAGCATCGATGTAAGGCCCTATGAGCCAGGGCCAGACTGTTCCCTGGTGGTATGAGCCATCCCTGCGTCGTGGGTCACCTTCATATCTCCCCTCATATCGTGGGTCGCGAGGCGTGAGAGTTCGCAGACCAAATGGCGTGAGCAGATCCCTGGTCACGACCTCGAAGACGGCCACTCTCTTGATCTCAGGCAGAAGACCATCGATTCCCGCGGCAATTATCTGGTTAGGCCTGATGGATGCGTCCTCCGGGTCTATCACATCATAAAGACAGCCGGTCTCGCTGTTCCAGAACCTCTGGTAGCTGTCCTTCACTCTTTCTGCAAAGCTGGAGAGTTCTGGATGGGGATTTCTTGTGCGTTTTCCAAGTTCCAGGTAAAGCCTGTTCATGTCCATTAAAGCCGAATACCAGAGGGCATTGATCTCGCAGCATTTTCCTGCTCGCGGGGTCACAGGTCGGCCTTCCAGGCGGGCGTCCATCCAGGTCAGAGCCGGGCCGGAGATTATGAGCCCGTCCTCGGCAGCGCCGAAGTCATCTCCCGGCTGAGAATAGCGACGGAATACATCCACTACCCCCGGCCAGATCTCTTTTAAGAACCTGCGGTCCCGACTGTACTCAAAGTAGCTTGACACAGCTCTCACAAACCATAAAGACGCGTCCACTGTGTTGTAGGATCTGGCTCCCAGGTCATTTGGCAGGACCCCATTCTTCATGGCACTGGCAAAGAACCTCAGAACCATTGCGGCCTCATCTTTGCGGCCAGTAGTCAGCAAAAGCCCTGGCAGGGCGATCATGGCGTCGCGCCCCCAGTCATCAAACCAATGGTAGCCTGCGATGATGCTCAGGCTATTGCCTCTCTTTGCCAGGAAGCTGTCGGAGGCCATCGCCAGAGCTGCAAAGGGTGCCTTCAGCCCGCTGAGGCGGGATCTCTCTCGCCTCAGCTCTGCCCGCCAGTCGGGCATGCTGCTCCTCCAGGTCGAGGCCGCTATGGCAAATGCAGCGTCTCCAGAGAGCTCCATCTCGAAGCTGCCGGGGCTATAAAGATCTTCACTCCATGAGAGACCGCGGCGACGTTCCTCCTCGTATTCGAAGCTGTAATAGACATCCTGACAGGATTGATAGGCCGGACCATCGGAAAGAAGGCTGAGGGATAGATCCGGACGAGAGGCTGACCTGATGACGACACCACCGGGAAGTGGCTCCTGGCTCATGCCCGGCAGGGGCGAAGCAGCATGAAAGCCGCGGCTGTGGACCAACGGAACAATGCGCAAGTGACCTTGGCCATTCTTGATCTTGTAGCTGATGATAGTGGTGTTCTCGCCGTGGATCATGAACACAGTCTTCTCAATTCGGCAATCTGCCACCTGGTAGCAGAATCGTGGGAATGGGTCCAGGAAAAACTCCTTGAGGTACCTGAATCCCCGGGGATAGATCGTTTTCGGGTACTGGTGGTTGGCCAGGGCATGTCCGTCTATCTCCTCATCAAGAGAGGAGAGCAGAAGCCATCGGTCCACAGGCGGGCTGAGAGAAGCAACGAGAAGTCCATGATAAGACCGGGTGTTGCCACCTGAGATCGTTGACGATGCATAGCCTCCGAGGCCATTGGCCAGCAGCCATTCCCTGCTTGTCCCCTCTTCATAGCTCTCTGGTCGCAATGAGAATGATGTCATCTTTTTTCCTCCGATAGGGATGCTTCAACCGCCTTGATCAGGCTCTTTCTGAGCCGTTCGCCCTTGAGCCTCTTTGATTGAGAGATCCTCTCGGCCAGGTCTGACTCTCCCAGGCTGGTCTTTGCCCAAAAGGCCAGGTCGCCCCTGCTGTTATGATATTGAAGCGATTCGATGGACACAATCTTCAGGATATTTTGCAGGCCAAGAAGGCTCCAGGCCATCTCTCCAGTGAACTTATCGACGCCTGTAGCAAAGAGAAATGGCGAGTCGGCCAGATGGATCATCTTCTTGAGACGGTAGTGAAGGTCGCTTAGAACACTGAAGTACGTGACCGAGGCATCATAAGGCATGCCGTAAGGGCTGAAATAGCTATGAACCTCGCCAGGCCCCCCGCCATGAGTGAATATGTAATAGAGATGGTCTGAGATGCCCAGAGTCCTCCAAATTTTCAGTAGATCCTCGTCTCTGCTCTCCTTGACAGGGGCCTCGAGCCTCTTCTGGTAGATGAAACAGGCCTGCTGAAGGGCGTTTCCAAGCCAACAGCTCGTGTCCCTCTCGATGTCAGCCCATGAGACTGCATTTGTGACAGACAGCTCTCTATTCGGGGCAATCTCCCTGGAGATTTCCTCAGGCGTTGCAAAGCGGAGGTTGTCGTGCTTTCTGACCTCATCTGGCAGGTGGCGCAGGAATTCAAAGATCCCCGTGTCCACCCACTGATGCTCTCCGAATGTCTCATAGTCGCAAAATATGTTTATGCATTGGCCAGGCGTGGCAGCGAGCCAGTTTGCATACTTGTCGGCGGTAAGGGGATACTCCTTCCAGTCGTGCGAGGAGAACCGGAATCCGATGTCGTCGGTGAGCTTGTAGTTTCGCAAAAGCAGCGAGATCTTCGTCTTGGCCGCACGGTAGACGAAGTTTGGATCTGCGATGATGCCCTCGGTGAAAATGGCTTTGTAGCCCAACCCTTCGACCATCTTGGCGATCCCGTCATTGTAGATCAACTCGGTGTTCTCGAAGGTTGTAGGGCGCTTGGAAAAGATGTCCCATACCAGCTCCCTGTGCATCTTTACCTCATCATAGAACTCGCTCTTCTCTTCGTAGAGGCTGGCCAGGCTGTGATAATAGGTCTGCTCCATCACCTCAACTCTGCCAGTATCCACGAGCCGGACGAACGAATCCAGGACATCGGGACGGCAGGTGCGGCATTGCTCTAAGAAGACTCCAGAGAAGCTGTAAGCTGCCGAGAATGGCCGGTCTGATCCCTCGTACCTTCTGATGCATTCCAATATCACCTCATTGGCGGGGATGTAGCACTTGTTGGATACTCTCTCAAAGATCCTTCTGTTCTCGGAATCATCGAAATAAAAGTCGCGCAGATTGGGCACAACCTCTTTGAGCGGAGATCCATCCCAGAAGAAATTCTTCTTGAGCCGAAGTGGCTGATGGACTTCGAAGCAGAGGGATACTAGGGTCATGGTTCAAATATTAGGATGCAAAATATTTATGTCCATCGCGCAAATTTTTAATAATTCTCTGCAGACCTACCAAAAGGTTTAAATTCATAAGTCACTTCCTTTTTGACTTCCAGTGGGGGAATTCGCAATGTTAATTGGATTTACCATGATTAAGGTTAGCCCCGGCCAGGAAGGAGCGGTTTACGCCCACCTTCAGAAGAGGCCGGAGATAAGAGACATCTATCGTCTCTTTGGTGAGTATAGCTTCTTTTTGGTCATGCAGGCCGAAGAGAGAAATGCATTCAGCCGAATGCTCGGCGAGATTAAGACCCGTGAGAACGTCATCGAGGCAGGACCTGTTCTCCTCAGCAGGGATAAGTGCGATTGGAGCCAGGGCCGTCTCGATCCGGTCTCTGCCTGCAACTGAAAAATGCCCCGACCTATTCCTGTTTTTTCTCTTCATCGTTCGTCGATTCTATGAGAGGCGCAAACTTTGTGCCGTAATAGATTATGCCCCGGTCTCCCTCTTTTCCCAGTATGCGAAAGACCGGTCGCACACGCATGCCGATTTTTGGAGGAATCATGCTGGAGACGATCTGGCCGGTTATCTTGGGACCTTCATCCAGTTGAATGATGGCCAGATTATAGGGCGTCAGCCTATCGAAATCCTCGGTTGCGTTATAGATGGTTGTGAAGGTGATGACCGTTCCCGTCCCTTTGAATGTGTACTCCTCCAGGTGGGCCCCGCGGCGGCAGTTGGGGCAGAGGTTCCTCGGAGGAAAGAAGTATTCATTGCAGCGGGTGCAGTGCGTCCCGGAGAGGTTGTATCTCTGCGGTATGCTCCTCCAGAATCTTGGCGCTTTGGTTGTCATCTTCACCTCGTAAATATGTGCACAAGGGCTGTGCCGCCTGAGCCACCCACATTGTGGGCCAAGCCTACCTCGGCATCGTCCACCTGACGCTTGCCGGCCTCTCCTCGAAGCTGCAGGGCGATCTCATATGCCTGCTTGATTCCCGTGGCTCCCACGGGGTGCCCGCAAGCCTTTAGCCCTCCTGAGGTGTTGATGGGAATATCTCCACCAAGAGCCGTCAATCCCTCTTCAGTGGCACGACCACCATGTCCCTTCTCAACAAACCCCAGATCCTCGATTGCCAGGATCTCGGCGATGGTAAAGCAGTCATGCACCTCGGCCACGTCTACATTACGTGGTTCGATCCCAGCCTGGGCAAATGCGGACCTCCCTGCATGAACTGTGGCATCGAGTGTTGTCAGGTCGCGACGGTCATGAAGGGCTAGGGTATCACTTGCCTGAGCGCATCCAATTATCTTTATCGGGCTCTCAGAGAGCCTCTTTGCGATATCAGTGGGAGCGAGAACAACTGCTGCCGCCCCATCTGATATTGGAGAGCAGTCAAGGACATGCAGCGGGTCAGCTACCATTGGCGATCTGTCAACATCAGCACGAGTAATCTCCATGTGATACTGAGCTATCGGGTTCATGCAGGCATGATGGTGGTTTTTCACAGCCACGGCAGCCATCTGGTCATGTGTGGTCCCGAATCTGCGCGTGTGCAGCTTTGCCATCATGGCGTAGAGCGCAGGAAATGTCGCACCGAAAAAGCATTCCCATTCTCTATCGGCTGCTGCCGCCAACGCGTCTGCGGCTGTGCCGGAGGAGACATCCGTCATCTTCTCGACTCCAGCGGCTATGACAATATCATTGTAGCCACTGGCCACGGCCAATACTGCCTGACGTAGCGCTAGACCCCCTGAGGCGCAGGCCGCTTCGACACGAGTTGAGGGGATGTGCAGTCGTGAGAGCCCGGCGCAGTCGGCAATGAGCGCCCCGATGTGCTCCTGTTCGATGAACCTGCCGCCGCTCATATTGCCCACAAAAAGGGCATCGATCTGCTCTCCGGTGATCTCAGCGTCTTCTATCGCCATCACTCCTGCCTCGGCGATCATGTCGCGCAAAGAGACATCCCATCGCTCACCGAACTTGGTGCATCCTACACCTATAATGGATACTGATCTCATATTCTCAGCTTGCCCTTATGCTTGGCATACATGGCATAATCAAGATATTCGGCTCCCCCGATGTAGTCGCGAACACTGGGGGCACGAGAGCGAATCAGATCGATATTCTCAGTCACTTTAATGCTGAATGCATCGCTTCCCGCTCCTGAGCCGAAGCTGGTCACAAAGATGCGCTCCCCTGGCCTGGCGACGTCCAATGTAGCAGCAAGACCAATGAGGCAGGATGCGGAATAGGTGTTACCGATCATCGGCACTACCAATCCTGGCTCGATCTGCTTTTTAGAGAAACCTAAAATCCTGGAAACGCGCACAGGAAACTTGCCATTGGGCTGGTGAAATACTGCATAATCGTAGTCTTCTGGCTGTGTGCAGATTTTGTTCATCAGGCCGCGAGCTGCACTCGTCACGTGCTTGAAGTAGGCAGGCTCGCCCGTGAACCTCCCGCCGTGCTCTGGATAGGGCATGCCTTCCCGTCTCCAGAAGTCCGGAGTATCGGTTGTAAAAGAGTACATGCCCTCGATCTCCGCCGCCAGATCCCGGCTGCCTATCAGATAAGCGGCTCCTCCAGCGGCTGCTGTGTACTCCAGCATATCGCCAGGAGCGCCTTGACTGACGTCTGCGCCTATGGCCAGGCCGAGGTCGATCAGATTGGAGCTGACAAGGCCCAGGCAGGCCTGAACTGCTGCTGTACCGGCCTTGCAGGCAAACTCGAAGTCTGCTGCAGTAAATGAGGACGAAGAGCATACAGCTTGGCCAACAATTGTGGCCGTGGGCTTTACTGCATAAGGATGGCTCTCGGATCCTGCATAGATGGCTCCAATTCTCTTCGGATCGACATTGCCCCTCAAAATAGCATTTCTGGCAGCCTCCACCGCAATGGTCACCGCATCCTCATCCAGGTCAGGAACGGACTTCTCGAAGACCCGCAGGCCTTCGGTGATCTCATCTCCGTCGCCCCAGATCCTGGCAATCTCGTCCAGCCTTATGCGAAACCGCGGGATATAGACCCCATAACTTACAATACCTGAGACCAAGAGATTTCACCCTTTGCTCAGCGCACTGGAGATCTCGTCAACGGAAAAATGTGTCGTTAAAAGTGGAATGTTCTCGACCTCTGCAATCCGTTTGGCTATTGGATCGACCTCTGAGGGCACGATCCCCTGCAAGATCACCGCCCCGGGCTTGAGGTTGCTGACTCGCACCGCGACCATTGGCGATTTGCCTGAGTGGACCCCGGTAAATATCAGGGCGCGAGCAGTGCTTCGACCGTAAATCTTTTGGAACTGGTCGGGAAGCATCTCAACTATAGCCTTTATGCTGTCGATTATCGTATAACCCCAGATGGTGATATCCGTCCTGCCAAAGATGATCTCAGCCTTCAGCTTTGTGACAACATCTGCGAGAGGAATGGGCTCGCCGTACTCGCAAACATTGCATATTGAGTCGAGGCCCAGTATGTCGCCCCACATGCCCTCGTAGGCGCGAAGAACATTGCAGCCGCGGCCCTCATCTATGCGAAGAAGGGCATCGATGATCTTGCTCACGATCATTATGCCGGGGGACTTGCGTCTGCCGCTCTCATAGTCAGAGATCACCGAAGGAGATATGCCCATATGATTGGACAGGTCGGTCTGAGTTATGGCGAAGTTCCTCCTCCACTTTCTCAGGGTTTCGCCTGGATTTTGGGAAAGGGTGATCTCTCCTGCAATCTTCTCAGCAAGTAATCCGCGTGCGTTGGAGATCTCCCCACAGGAATTCATAAAACAACAAGTGGCCAAACTAGGATATAAATCTGACGTAAATATTTCGGCATTCAACGTAAGAATGGCCCAAAAACCACACCCCAATTTTAAAAAACGAGTGCGTCGACCGGGATTCGAACCCGGGTTGTAGGCTTGCTTCGCAGATAGCAATATCTGCCTGGAAGGCCCAAGTCATAACCACTAGACCATCGACGCCCGCCCCTTAGGTGGAACAGGTTGAACTTAACTGTTTCGATCCAAATCAGGATTTGTCAGATAATTTGATATATGGGAGCGAACGCGAAAAGCGAATCAGGATATAAGAATGAATGCTCTGATCGTTGCCTTCTGGCTGATGCTGCCTGCGTATATACCCAATAACTGCGCCGCGCTCTTTGGCGGCGGCACACCACTGGATAGGGGACGGTTCTTTCATGACGGCAGGCGCATTCTGGGAGACGGCAAAACCTTTCGGGGGACCTTCGCGGGAACCGTCTGCGGCGTCTCTATAGGGCTCCTGCAAAACCTGATAGCTCCTGTTCTTGGCCTCCCGACCTTCGGAAACGGCTATGAGCAAGTTCCCATCCTTCTGGCTCTATCGCTCGGTGCAATGCTCGGCGATATCGTGGCTGCATTCTTCAAGCGCCGCATGGGATTGAATCGAGGCGCTCCGCTTTTTATCATAGACCAGCTTGATTTCGTCATAGGGGCATGGCTATCCATCATGCTGATTGCGCCGAATTGGTTCAATCTTAATTTTACTACCACCATAATATTAATTGTGTTAATAATAACGCCCATTCTGCACAGGATCACAAATATCATTGGCTTTAAGATGGGGGCTAAGAGGGAGCCATGGTAAGCTGCATGTCGCTTTCAGGCGGCGCTAAAGTGCATCCAACTTAACCCGGCTTTTGTCTTTCATTTGTTTCTCATCGTGGCGCAAGAGTTCGAATGATTTTCAAGTCGCCCTTCGCGAAAGGTTTATAAGTTTAGGTAATTGATACCAAGAGCGTCATAGCCAATTTTATCGCAAAACAGCATGAAATTGGTGAAATGAAAAGGAGGAGGAATAAATGGACGCATTTAGCATGGGGCTTATAGCTGCGATGGGCGCCCTTGCGACAGTTGCTGGTGCTTCTGAGGATATCGAATCAGATATAGGCTCTCAAAGTAACCCCAACTCGCAAGTGCAACTGGCCGCCCAGGTCGGCAACCCCCACAGGATTTATAACAAGGCCATTTCCGGAGAACCACCGGCTAATGCTCTGTGGGCCGCCACTGCTGCTATGGTAGCCTATACGCTTATTACTGCCTTCCAGATGCCCGCACTGCTTGCCCTAGTGGCAGGAGCATCCGTTGCCGCTCTTTTCAACGGTGTCTTCTCAATGAGTTCCTATTTTGGCAGGAATTCCAGCCAGGCGAGGTTCAATCAGTGGGTCTATCTGGATATCGTCAGGTACACAACGCCATCTATCATGGCACATGCCTGGATAACATCGTTTTGTATTGCAACTATATCTTACATCATGGTTTACATGCTGCCAACTCCGCATCCCTTCCCGATGCCTATCATCGCATTGATTTGGGGATTGGCGGTAGGTGCTATCGGATCTTCTGTGGGCGATATTCACTACGGCGGCGAGCGCGAGTTCCAGAACCGGCAGTTCGGCTGCGGTCTGAATACCATGCTCTCCGGCCAGATCGTGAGGAAGGCCGAGGCGGGTCTGCGAAACTCCATTGATAACGCCTGGTTCTGCACCAAGTTCGGCGGACCGGCGACAGGAATGGGCTTTGGCCTCACAGTGTTCCTGGATAACTGGAGAACAACTGTATTCGATCCCGTAACGCAAGCATCTCTTGCTATTGGTATGGGTGTTTTATTTATCATTCTTGAGGTTGCTTATAACCACTATATCGAAAGGTCTGTCAGAAGAAAGTACGGACCGTATCCGGAATACAAGGGGGATATTGCAGCATGAACTTCGATGTTACCATTGTCTACATCCTGGAGATCCTTGTGGGCGGCCTCTTGGTAGGCATCGGCGTTCACTTTGTTCCTGTGGGTGGAGCACCAGCCGCCATGGCTCAGGCTTCAGGTATCGGCACGGGCACTGTGCAGCTCGCTGCAGGCTCGGGCCTGACTGGACTATTGGCCGCGGGTCTGATGATGTCTGTCACAGACAACATCTGGATCATCCTGGCCTCTGGAGCTGTTGGCGCAGGAATCATGATCGGATCCACTATGCTCACAGGGTCCTGGATCTACGCTTATGCAGTAGGTGTACCACCTGCTTCTGCTAAGGTCAACTATGATCCAATAACCGGATTCTCCCAGCCGCCTTATGTGGCTCCGGGAACAGTCGGTCAGGGCATTCCCACCATCTGCTTCGTCTCCGGCCTTATCGGCGGCATGATGGGAGGTCTCGGCGGTGCTATGATCTACTATCCGCTTTACCTCATTAACGGCAATGCAGCTTTAAGCGCAATGTTCGCCATTGGTATCTTCCTGGTGAACGCCGTCATTGCATCCTGGAACATCCAGGGAACCATTGAGGGCTTCCATGACCCCAAGTTCAAGAAGTGGCCCTTTGCATTCAAGGCCTGTGCGATTGCCAGCATACTGCTCGCTCTGGCTTCAGTGCTGATTACGGGAGGTGCCTAGAATGTCTGTAGGAGGTGCAGCAGGCGGCGCGCCGTCTGCATACGATCCCAAGAAATTGAGAATGTATGGTCTAGTTGGATCCGTTGTTGGCATATATCTGGGTTCCATCCTCAATACAGCCTTTGATACCAATGCGTTCTCCTTTATTGGAGCCATAGCAGCCATATTCGCGGTGGTTATGGGAGCTAACGCCGTCAGAAGGGTCTGTGCTTACGGTATCGGCACAGGAGTTCCGTCCATCGGCATGCTGGCTCTCGGTATGGGCATCATTGCAGTCATGTTCGGCCTCTCTGTGGCTGAATCCCTTGGATTTGGACTTCTCGGCCCCATCATTACTGTAGTCTATGCCGGAGTCTTCGGCTATATCATCGGCGTCATCGCCAATAGGGTCATCAAGTTCAACATCCCCGTCATGGAAGAGGGCAACGCTGACCTGTCCATGGCTGGTGCGTTGGCCATACTGGGATGGAGCTTCGCCATTTCCGGCACTCTGGGCTATGCAGATATCGTGAATGACGTTCTTATGACTGGCTACATCGCCATCATCTTCATCGCTGGCGGCCTCGCCATCCTGCATCCATTCAATGCCTGTCTCGGGCCGGATGAGAAGCAGGACAGAACCCTGGTGAATGCGGTCATGTGCGCCGGAATTGCAATGATCACCACAGGAATTGCAGCCTTGATGACACAGGGACTTGGAGCCGGACTATTGCAGCTTGTCATCGGCTTTGCCATATGGTTCTACTTCTTCATGATGTACTACCGTCTGGTCAAGAGAGATGCATCAGCAGTGGTCGGAACAGGACTATTGCCGCCAACGGTGCAGTGAGGAGGTCTAGAAATGGGATTTGTTAGAGTTTCACCAGAACTGGGCCTGATCTTCGACCCCATGAAAGGAGTGGTTTCGGAGCAGAGGGCGGACGTAGTTCTGTACGCATTCGATCCGGTTTATGAAAGATTAGATAAGATGGACAAGACAGCTGATGACCTGATGAATCAGCTTGTGCCGGACAATGAGCTTCTCTCGTCGTATGCTAACAGGGGCAAAGCCTCGTATATTGCTGGCCTGTATACCAACATATGGGTGGGATTCATCGTCGGTCTGGTGCTGTCCTTCGTATTGCTGCTGTCCATGTCGTTCACCAATCCAGCAACCTTTGAGATCGTAAAGAAGGCGCTCGGCGGAGGTGCTTAGAAATGGTACTTAAAAAGAAGCCATCCGATCCATGGCCGACTATTACCGGCGAGTATGAGGTTGGCAATCCTGAGAGCCCAGTAGCAGTATGTACCTGCGGCTCACACCTTCATAACTCCGATCTCATCAAAGCTGGCGCGTCCCTCGCGGGCCCCTGCAAGACCGAGAATATCGGCATAGAGAAGATGGTGGCCAATGTCATCTCCAATCCAAATATCCGATACGTAGTAGTAACGGGAATGGAGGTCAAGGGGCACATCACCGGACAGGCCATCGAGGCCTTTGCACAGAGCGGAATCGACAAGGAAGGAAGGATCATCGGTGCCAAGGGAGCCATTCCCTTCATCCAGAACCTGACGCCTGAGTCCATTGAACGCTTCAAGAACCAGGTCCAGACGGTCATGATGATGAACACCGAGGACATTGGAGCCATCACCAGCAAGATCAAAGAATTGGTCTCCAAGGATCCCGGCGCTCTTGATGTCGATCCCATGACCATTGAGATCAAGGAGGGCGGCGAAGAGGAAGGTGCAGGCGGACTGCGGCCAATGGCTGCAGAAATGGTTGAGGTCAGGGGCAGGATGCGCGGAATAAGCACCGCAGTAACCGGCGTCGGCCTTCTCAACAAGCTGCAGGCAGGCATCTATGCAGGCAAGATCGAGGGCATAGCTCTCGGCATGACTGTGGTGCTTGTCCTCTTTGGTTTGATTCTCAAAGTGGCAGGAGGAAAGTAAAATGGCTGAAGAGATTGCATACGGCCAGGGAATACCAACCGTGGTAGAGCCAAACATGCCTATGATTGATGCAATAGCGGAAGAGATCAGATACAAGGGCCAGCTCCTGGCAAGAGAGACCAAGCTGAGCTCCGGCGTGCTGGCTACTGTATCCACAGGATTTGCCATTGGCTTTGTCCTTGCCATTTTGATGATGCTAGGGCCTTTCGCCTTTTTTGGGGGAGTATGAACTATGGCAGAAGACACTAAGCCGGCAGTACCTGTGGCCGTGGTTGATCCTGATCAGCTCAGAGACGTAATGGCAAGGCTGGAAAAAATCGAGGAAAAGATCGAATTCTATTCCTCCGAGAAGTACATGAGAGCCGGCAAGTCCATCGGCAGAGACCTGGGCCTAGCCTATGGTATCTGTGCAGCGTTGATCTTAACTTTGGCATACATACTGTTCGTATACGCAGGCAATTGGAAAGCGGTGATTTGAATGTTCAGATTTGATAGGAAGCAGGAAGTCTTCGATTTCGGCAAATTCAAGATAGGAGGCCAACCCGGCGAGTACTCCACATGCTGCATAGGCACCATGTTTTACGCCAGGCACAAGATCGTCTCCGATCCGGAGCATGGAGTCTTTGATGCGGCAGCTGCCGAGAGACTCTGGAACGCACAGGTTGAGATGAGCGACGTCACAGGAAACTCCTGCATGAACCAGATCGTCGCTGAGACCGATGAGGCTATGAGAAAAGAGATAGACTGGTTTGTGGGCATATCCGATTACCCATTCCTTATCGACTCCTCTGCACAGTCTGTCCGCGCCTTTGGCGTTAAGTACGCCACTGAGATCGGCGTGGCCGACAGGGCTGTCCACAATTCCATTAACGCCTCCATAACACCAGAGGAGCTGCAGGCAGTCAAGGAGAGCGACCTTGATTCCGCCATCATCTTGACCTTCAATGCCATAGAGAAGGGAACCGTCGGCAAGATGAACATGATGACCAAAGCCGCTGGTGGCGCAAAGAAGAGCCTGATGGAGTACGCCAAGGAGTGCGGCATCACCAGACCTCTCATCGATGTCGCAGCCATGCCTCTCGGAGCCGGATCTGGCGCAACCTACCGCGCGGTTATTGCCGTCAAGGCTCAGTTCGGCTTGCCGGTCGGTGCCGGATTCCACAACGGTGCATCTGCCTGGGATTGGATGAAGAAATGGAAGAAGCAGCACAAAGAGGCTTTTGCACCAGTCGATATCGGCTCCAATCTGGTAGCCGGAATCGTAGGCGCTGACTACTACCTCTATGGGCCAATCGAGAACGCCCCCATGATCTTCCCAGCCGCGGCAATGGTGGATATCATGAAGGCTGAGTCCGCAGAAGAGCTGGGACTGAAGGTTCTGGCTGAAAAGCATCCCAAGATTACGACTCTGTAGGTCGTATTCTTTTTTCTTTTTTTTCGAGGATATTTCTTGCCGCGCGTTCTCGTTAAGACCATTTTTCAAGATATCAGATTCCAGTGCCAGAGATGCGGCACCTGCTGCCACCACAAGAGGCCCCTGGAGTTTGACGATCTTATCCCATCTGAACAAATCCAGGATTTCTGGAATAAGTCCAATCTGATCTACCTCACAGAAAAAGATGTCACTGCCATATCGAAAAGGACTGGGAAAGAAGCGGCTGATATCGTAGATACCCTTTATGATTATGATGGATGCTACGTAAAAATCAAAGACAACGGCCATCAGGTAATTCTCGACCTGCCAGTCATGAAGAGCAAAGAGGATACCACCTGCATATTCTACAGGGATGGCTGCACCATCTATTCAGTGCGACCCATTGCCTGTCGGCTTTTCCCCTTTCTGGTAGAGGAAGAGAGCACATCCAAGGGGGACATTCTTCTGTCAATTAATTATAATTCCTCATGTCCAGGAGTTGGAAAGGGGCATAGAGTTGATAAAAGAAAGCTAGAAAAGATGGTTGTTGACCAATTCCTGCAAAGGACAGAGGATGTAGCGCCACATATCCTGAGGCTGAGAGCATCAGGGGTTATCTCAGAAAGGTCTCGCGTATTCAGAACCCTTCCTGGAAGAAGAGACAAAATCAAAAAATAAATTTCTATTTTAAATCAGACAGCTTCCTTCCGGCCTATGCCAGATGTCCAGTAAGAGCTGCAACCATGAATATTAGTGCAGATACAAGGATGAGATAAAAACCGGCATCCTCAGATGTTATTGATCCTGGAACTTCGATATCGTGCCCAACCAAGGGGGCCTCGGTGTGTATAAAGCCAGCCATATTCATTTCCTGTACGGCAACCTCGTCGATTTCGAAGGGCTGACATACAAATCATGTAGATTGCAATTCGTTTATTTAAACTTTTCCTGTAATGATCAGTTTTTCTTCTATTAAATTGACCCATTGAATCATTTAATGCATTATTATTCTACAAAAGGTAAATGATTATTTTGTTATTTGGCTAGTTCGGTAAATACCTATTTTGCCATTAGGCCACAAAAAAAAGTGATGTTCTACGGATCATGCAGCAAAAAGTTTATCATGGTCGGGATCTAAAGACCTGATGGCCTAATCTGCCCAATTTCCCGGAGGTGAAAACAGATGGATATCATGTCTCAGATATACGCTATAGTTATACTTGGCATACTTGTCGTAGCCCTGCCCACGTTCCTGAACAAGTGGTCGGATAGCAAGTCCGGCGTAAGATAAATTATAATTGATTTATTCTTTTCCGGTCCTGGCCAAGCCAGGACTATTATTACCATAAGCTTCATAGCTCATTTTGCATTTATTGCCATAGTAAGGGCATCTGGTATTAGTGCAAACATCACGCGATGCCTCAGTGACGGCCAGCAAAAGGATATCGAGACGATCGACCAGTTCTGCCCCTGCGTGAGTGGCCTCAGCTCTGGCCGGGGCAAACGCCACCACCTGGCAGATCAATCTTCTCATTATTTTTCCAGGTCGCACTCCCTCGTCTTTAAAGAAAAGCAAAAGCTTTATAGTTTCTGTCAACCATAATCGCGCAAATAGGTTTACAATGTAGGAATGACCGATGAATTCAGCTACAATAGTCATAGTCATGTACTTGGTCACGATCCTTAGCATAGGTGCCAGGAGGCTACGCCTGAAGGGACTTGAGGACTTTCACCTGGCAGGACGTGGCATAAAGATGGTTTTTCTTTCAGGCACTTTCTGTGCGAGCATTGTTGGAGCTTCCGCCACGTTAGGCATGGCTGGTCTGGGCTTTCAGAAAGGACTGCCGGGGGCCTGGTGGATGCTCTCCGGGACCGCAGGGCTTCTGGTGCTGGCGATCTTTTTTGCCGAGAAAGTAAGAGCTAGTGGATGCTACACTCTGCCGGAGTTGGTGGGCTCTTTCTATGGAGAAAGGGCCAGGCTTGTTGCATCTCTGCTCATTGTAATCTCCTGGATGGGAGTAATTGCGGTGCAGATCGTGGCCTCCGGAAAGGTTCTCGGAGCAGTATTCGGGGGAAGCGAGACCCTATTCATGGCAGCATGCACGGCGGTCTTCGTGCTCTACACAGCACACGGAGGGCAGGGCTCGGTAATAAGGACGGATCTGGTGCAGTTCATGATAATATTCGCAGGAATGGTAGTTCTATTTTCCAAGGCCTTGGAAGCCGTCGGGCCTGGCGTGCTCCTGAGCCAGAGCTTTCCCACGTCTGCTGAGATGGGTGGCTGGGATGTTATGTCCATGATACTGGTTGTCGGCTCGGCGTATCTGGTCGGGCCGGATATGTATTCACGTCTTCTCTCAGCCAAGAGCGCAAAAGACGCAAAAACATCTGCAGCGATCGCAGCGGTCATCCTAATTCCACTGGCCTTCCTGATTACATCTCTGGGGATTTTTTCTCGATCGCTTTACCCGACAATATCACCTGAGCAGGCGTTTCCGGTCCTTCTGACAGGACTGCTATCGCCAGGCTTTGAGGGCCTGGTGGCGGCAGCTCTCCTGGCCGCATTCATGTCCTCTGCAGACACTTGCCTTATGACGGCTACCTCAATCCTTACTCTGGATATCTACAGAAAAGCCAGTCCCGGTTCAAGTGAAACCAAATTAATGGCGGCCTCAAGGCTCTTTGTGTTAATCATAGGCTTTTTGGCTTTAGCATTGGCAGTCTCAATGCCCGGCATCATCAAGACCTTGCTCCTAGCTTATACCGTCTTTACCAGTGGACTTCTCTTGCCGGTTATTGCTGGTTTTTTCAAAGACAGGTTGGGACTTACTCCATCCGGCGCTCTGACGGCATTGATTGGTGGCGGTTCAACTGCAATCTTTTTTGGCCAGAAATATCCTCTTTTTGGCATTGCAGTCTCTGCGGCATTCTTATTCGGAGTAAGCTGGCTGCAGAGGATGCATAAGGTGCAAGAATGAAGGTCTTCTACGCCATTTGGAAATGAGTCATTTCATTAATGGAAAAAGGTACAACCGCCTTTGATAGATGCTTGCGTAATTGGGCAGAAAGCACTTCAATTATGGAGATCTGCAGTTTATGTTCAAACGACTGAGGATAGCTTTGGCAGGGCAGAAGAGAACAGAGAGCGGATACTTAATGAAGGACGAACTGATAATGGCATATTGTGCCCCGGAGACCAAGGATATGAGTCGTAAATTCAGTGATTTAAAATCGAGCGACCTGGCCAAGTTGCCTTGTCTAACATATGATCACGCCTATATTGGTGAAGAAATAATTCATATGCACCTTTTTAATAAAAAGAATATGCACTGGTATCTGGCAGAGTATGGTCCCATCGGCAAGAAATTCTTCGGATTCTTCGAGAATAAATCGGATGGAATAGCCTCAGGGCAATGCAACATCGAAGAGATACTCTATTGGGCGAAAAAAGGAGATGCTTGGGAGCCAATGGTCGATGAAAACTGGATGCCGAAGAGCGCTAAAGATATTCCGATTCTTACCGAGTATGTAAAACTTATGATTTACCAGCCAGATTTAGCGTAGAAAAGGACCTGGCAGTCGTGAACCAGTTATGGATTAGAATTTGGATTTGGATCTGCTAGGGAGATTCACATTGATGGAATTTCTTCTATCAAAAAGGAATCTCCAAGAAATCCAATACATTTATGAATCACTGCCGTATTTTTGACAATTCATGATACTTTAGCCCTTCAAGAAATATGATGCTACAAAGATTGAAGCACCCCTCTTTTATGAGGGTACGCTCAATTCATGAAGATCTTCCATAGCTTTTAATACTGATGAAGGCGGACAAAAAGGATAAAAAGGCCCGGCGAGCAAATGCCCAGCGTCAAATATACCCGAATAGAAATCACCCAAGAAGCATACATGGCTTTAGAAGCTGAAGCCCTTCTCCAAGGGAAAACCTTGAAGAAGCTCGCATCAGAAATGATATTAAGAGGGGCTTCTAAGAAGGCTCTCAACTTTGTTCAGGAATCTGCCGTTTCATTCGAAGCCAACTCTAATTTTAGCAGAGATAAACTATCAAAAGTGATTAATGATATCGGAACAACAAAGATTAACTTTGATGAAGGCGTGATGGATAACGTCCAAAAGTGTCTGGTTGATGAAGGATATCAAGGTGCAATGCTATATGTGGCTCAACATACGGCATCGGCGCAAAGAGACGAGCTCTTTAGGATATTGACTACCTGCCAGCTCGATAAAGTGCCTTCGGCGATGGCTGTGGATATCATTAAGAGTTTTAGGCGAATGCAGGACAGCAAATAACCGGCAACAGTATTCAGGCCGCGCTGAATGATAAAAAAAACTAATGCGGGATTCGAAACGTCGCGACTCCATCGCCTGTGCGTACAGATCCCACATCATCCTGTCTAATAAGCAGCGAAGACCGCAATTAGGGTCTGCATCTATGGCATCAGGATTTACGACCATATATGGTCTATCGATGAATTTTGGCTCTTTGCAGAATTGTGTGTGTTGGATTCAAGGGCGAGATCTGACATAAATATTTTCGTGTCGTGTTATGAAAGACATTCAATTATCGATATCATCAGACCTATTTATAAATTCTGTGCGATTTCGTAGCATTTCAAGCAAGAATCATATAATTTTGTGTCCTTTGTGACAATCCATAGCATTCTAATCACCGCAATTGGATAAAGACGTGACTTCCTCCCATGCCCCCGAAGGGGCAGAGCTTCCTGATTCATAGAGCACCTTCGGGTTCTCTACCCCTTTACCCCAACGTTATAAAGGCCCTAGAACTCATTATGCTCATACATAGAAAATCGCGATGAACCGAATTTTTGATATTGGTTATTATCCCAAAGGTCAATATAAAATATGTAGACTAACTATTTGCAGACGGGCATAACTTTGCAGTCCGTTTCTTTCGCGTAATGTATGATTATCTCTTTTGACATTCCAACCAGGATATTGGTCTTCCAACCCACATTGAAGCTCTGTCAGGTCTTTGGCTATTTTCCTTTATTACCATTATACCGAAAGAGTTAAAAACCAATTGATCAACGAATTACTGGGTAGGCCGGGTTGGGTATGTAATTTGTACGGGCATCAACTTGCAGTAGCCTAGTCAATCGTCATCCAGTTGGTCCGCTCTTTGCAGATTGAAGGTGTAAAAGATCTAATTGGGCACGACCGGCTCTCCCGGGCTCATCCGGACATAATAGGCCGTATGCTACTGATTTTATTCCCATCGACTTGTTATCTGCATTCCATATGAATTAATCGTATAATTTTATTCGATTGAGAAGTCGATATCCATAGAGCAATTTTTGCTCAGACAGACACATGCAAAACAATTTCCGGGATCAATATTGCGGCATTCCATCCGAAAAGGTTAACTACCATTTAGCCAATCCGAAAAAATGGTAGACTGGCCATCAGTATCATATGGCTCTGTGATTCGCACTCAGGATTCCAAGATCGAATCAGTCTGCAACAACGGATTCCGTCAATGGTTATGCTGCGAAGCCGCCCCAATTGCATCTCAGAAGGATGAGTGTCACAACAAAGGGACACAACATGTGCCTGACAACGAGCATACGACAGCATGCGGCATCTGCATGCAAGGAGAAAGACATGTGGCAGAGATGCGACAGCGGGTCGGAAACGGAAATAACGATCATTAGATACTGGAGGGAATAATTGTGCAGTTTGACCCGTTAGACCTTGGTTTATTAGCGGTAGTCCTTATTGTGCTCGTAGGACCATTTATGGTCAAGAAAATCGAGCACAATCTTGAGGTATTTCTGTTTGTCATGGGAGTTTTGGCAGTAACGATTTCCAGCTTCTACAACAAAGAGACTTTAATGGAGTCTCTAAACTATACCGAACATCAGGTGGAGCTCATCGGCTGGAACATGGAAATTGTGGAGGAGGCCATTAAAGAGCCGGTAGTGAAGGGAATAGTACCCGCGGTTCTGTTTGCAGGGCTCATCTTCCACTATGGAAAATCTTACGTCCAACGTGGCATGAATTCCATCACCAAAGTGGTTCCCGTAAAGATTATCATATTCTTGATTGTTGCTATCTTGGGCTTGGTTTCAAGCGTTATTACCGCCATCATCGCCTCTTTGCTACTGGTGGAACTAATGAACTGCATGCCCTTTGACAGGCAGACCAAAATCAATCTGTGTATCATTGCCTGTTTCTCCATTGGTCTTGGTGCAGTCTTGACGCCTGTCGGCGAACCGCTTTCAACCATTGCCATCACCAAGCTGCAGGGAGAGCCTTTCCATGCTTCATTCTTCTTCCTCTTCAACCAGCTTGCAATATACATTATACCCGGATGTCTGGCCATGGGTCTTCTGGCAATGTTCTTTACAGGCAAAGCCAAGGCCGTGGAATGCAAAGTGAGTGAGGATGATGACGGCGGCCTGAAAGATGTGGTCGTTAGGGCCATTAAGGTCTATGTCTTCGTCATGGCTCTTCTGCTCTTGGGCGGAGGCATGAAGGTTGTAATTGATAAGTATATCCTTGGCATATCCCCAGAGATCCTCTACTGGGTCAACATGGTCTCTGCAATTCTCGATAATGCCACGCTAACGGCAGCTGAGATGAGCCCTGCCATGAACATCACTCAGATCAAGGCAGTCCTCATGGGCCTGCTCGTCTCCGGCGGCATGCTGATCCCCGGAAACATACCCAACATCATCTCTGCAGGGAAGCTTGGCATCTCCAGCAAGGAATGGGCAAAGCTTGGCGTCCCATTAGGACTCATCCTGATGGCAGTGTACTTCGTCTGGATCTTCTACATACCCTTCCATGTCGAGTTCCATTTATAAGGCGATAGCAAATCTTATCGCCTATTTTTTTTCAAATCCAGTTAGCATTTATGACGTCGATGTTGTCTTTATTTAGTCGAATATCTGGCAAGCAGATCGTCACAAAATCCGGCTATTCCCCGGGAGAAGTAAACCTCCAGAGCGTCCAGCTCAGCTATTTTGTGGTGGTTCAATCCATAGGCCTTTAGGTATTTCCTGTACTCCTTTTCTGCTCCACCTGTGCTCTTTTTCTGTGAGACCATTGGGATCTTCAAGAGCAAAACCTGTTCAGGGGTGAGTGCACCCTGCACAACCCGTATTTCCGGGGCACCGGAAGGCCTGCCATTTGCTATTGCTGTGGCCAGATTGCTGCAAAAAGAGAATCCTTCGACACTCAGGTTTGATAGGCATAGGACTGTAGTTTGACAGGTTGCTCGCAGAAAAAGCCCCTGCAGCAATTTCTGTGAGGGGCAGCCTGAAGAGACCAGCACTGCTCCGTGTCTGTTACATACTGGCTTCAGCAAAGGATTGAAGGCAGATCGGTTCAGCCACAGCTCCAGTTTATGCGTTTGGCGATGGACCGTCTTGGGCCTTGCAAATTCCAAAAAGACCTTGGCTACCCATCTGGATTTGGTGCGATCGACCTCAGAGCTGACAAACGGATAAGTCATAGTCGAAAACATCATCCAAGAGTACCTTTCAGGTCTACTTCTATCCCTAAAATGCTCTTTTTGCCTTTGAATACGTCTTCAGCGATCCTTGCGCATCCCCTAGCTGCAGCATATCTGTCGAGTGGCAAGACATTCCTGCCCAAAAGCCCGGATACTTCGTCGCATATCCTTGCCGCAGGGCTTCCTGCCAGGAAGAGACCGGGATTCGGCTGGCCTCGTTCGCGAGAGAGGACCAGAAGGGCGGCAATTTCCATGGCTGCGAACAATGACAGAGACCTTAAAGCATGCTCCTCTTCATCGGCAGAGCATTGATCGATGCTTGAGATCCCCATCTTGGAGAGAATGCCGCCGCTATTGAACGCCTGATTTGCAGTCATCTTTCCGGAGTCAACATCTCTAATGGCCTCTACATCCAGCGGCCCCTGCATCAATCCTGGGGCAAAAATGGGTGCGTCTATGGCTCCGATGATCCTTCCATTGAGAACGACAAAAGATACCGTATTGGAGCTGGCATCGCATACGATAAAGCTCTCACTGATGCTCTTAAAAACACCATAGGCAAGGCCTACCTTCTCAGGGCTCATGCCGTGCGAGAATACCTTCAGCCTGGGATCTATGTCGCTATTGCGATGGATCCCGGGCAGGAGTATGGCCGGCCAGCCTGAGGAAGATATGGCCTCAAAGACCCTTGTGCCTCCGCCAACATGAAGCCCGGCACCGTCCTGGCGGATTAATCCGCGATTGGGGGCATCCTCCAGCCTCATAATCCGGCTGATGCCGTCTCCCATTGAGTATGAGAGGGCAACAAGATCGATGTCTTTCGAACCCAGTTTCTCTATTATCAGCTTTTGAATCTCTTCTGAAGAACTGAGGCTCGCCTCCTTTCTGGCAAGGTCCCAGCATTGCCCCTCGGGGGTGGCAAATCTGATGGCGGTGGTTCCGTGGTCTACTCCTAAGAACATGAGATCAGCCCAAACCTAGATTCCTGGCTCACCCGGTATTCCCGCTAGACCTTCATAAGCGTATCCCGTCACCGCGGACAAAACCCAATGAGCAACCTTTAGATTAGTTTTATATCCCATTTCGTCATTGAGAATTGAGAAAGGCGAAATGGCGATAGCAATTGAATGACGATATAATTGTCCTCCAAAACCTCAGCAAGATCTATGGAAACGGCGTAGAAGTTCGGGCTTTAGACGATGTCAGCGTCCGGATCAGGGCAGGAGAATTTGTGGCCATCGTGGGCCCCAGCGGCAGCGGAAAGAGCACTCTTCTCAACATGATCGGGCTTTTGGACACACCCACATCTGGCCGCCTATTTCTCAAGGGGATCGATGTGAGCCAGGCGAGCGCCTCGGAACGGGCGAGGCTGCGCAATCAAGAGCTGGGGTTCGTCTTCCAGTATCATCACCTGATCCCGGAGTTCTCTGCTCAGGAGAACGTCATGATGCCAATGCTCATCGCCAAGAAGGACCGAGAGTTTGCCGCAGCAAGGGCTCTCGAGCTGCTCACTGCCGTGGGTCTCGCTGATCGCCGGGACAATCGCCCCAATCAGCTCTCCGGCGGCCAGAACCAAAGGGTGGCAGTGGCGCGAGCTCTGGCCAACAGGCCATCGATTGTGATCGGTGATGAGCTGACAGGCAATCTGGATACCAAGACCTCCGATCTGATCTACAACCTGCTGCGAGAGCTGAATCGAAAGATCAATCAGACCTTCATACTGGTGACGCACGACATGATCCTCGCAGAGAAGACTGATCGCATACTGAGAATTGTAGACGGCAAGATCGTCTGCGAGATGAGGCGCGATGGCAACGGCTTCGTCTCAACCGAGGTCTGCAGCAATAGTGAGTAGCGCGGCATTGACAGGGAAAATTGATAAGCCCCCAGATCATATCGCCAGGCTGAGGAATCATATGAAAAACAAGGTCATTTATTTCACATGTGCATTGTTCGCAATGTTGGCAGTAACTGCGGTTACCGCCCAGGATAACAGCACGATCCTGGATAATTCCACCATGAACAACACATCTGCAAATGATACATTGCCAGTTCAAAACGAGACGGCACCTGTATCCAATGAGACTGCATCTGCATCCAACGATACTGAACCAGCCGTTAGCTCAACCACGCTTGGAAACGCTTTGCTGGCCCCAGAGTCCATCAGCGCATCCAGCCCATCACCTGCACCCATTGCGATAGGGTCCTTGCAGAAAGGGTCTTCTCAAAAGTCAGTCTTTGCCATCAGCAATTTAATCAATTCTCCTGCCACCTTCTCCATTGAAAATCAGCCTCTCCACAAGGAGGCTTACGAGGTGGGTCTGCCTGCCGAGACCATCATGGACCTGAGCGCATTGCCGTTTTATTTAAATAATATTTGAGTCCCTCAATTTTTTTTCGTCTCAGACGTATGGCAAATTTGATAAGCTACTAAACTATCTTTGCGCCTGAGGACAAACATGAATACCCGGTTTATAGCTTTGGCAAGCATTCTGGTATTGGCATTGGCGGCTATGGCTGTCGCCTCCGCTCAGGAAGGCAATGTCTCTATGAATAATACCACTATGAATAACACAACTTACAATGAGACTGCAATAGTAAATGCGACTGACGATGCTGTAGCAGAGCAATCAACCCCCGCGACAGCTTCCGCTGGGACAACGCTGAATCTCGATGCTGAAAACAAGAGCGTTGAAAACTTGAGCACGGTTAACACAGAAACTGCGACCGTTGCTCCCATCAGCAAGATGGCTGGCGTCGATCCACTTATGGCAGCAACAGCATCATCCGCTCAGGTGGCCACAGAGCCCGAAGGCTCATTCAAGATTGGCACTGGCGTAGGTGGCATCGACCCATTCAATCCAAAGCACGTGGATGTTGAGCCCCTGAGCCTTGGCATAGAGACCAAGCCAATGAGAGATGTTGGAAAGATGTTCTTCGTCTGCGATATCGTATGATCCAAAATAGATCCAACTTAAGGTGATCCGGCTTGATGGGAATCAATGAGATGGGATTCGAGGTCTTCGAGGAGATGCTCGATTATGGCGATGAGCTGAGGATCGAGGTCCACGAACTCGAAAATGGTGCTATCGTGGCTGATGCAGGTGTGAAGGCTCAGGGTGGCTATGGCGCAGGAGTCTATCTATCTCGCCTCTGCATGGCAGATTTGGCGGAGGTTCAGCTAACTCCTTTCGACATCAATGGCATTCTTCTTCCAGGCATTCAGGTAGCCACCGACCATCCCGCAGTCTCCTGCATGGCGTCCCAGTGCGCCATGTGGCAGATCAAGGTCGACCGGTACTTTGCCATGGGAAGCGGCCCGGCCAGGGTTCTGGCCAAAAAGACCCGGGAGCTGTATGATAAGATCGGCTTTGAGGAGTTCTCCGATGTAGGGGTAATTGTCCTTGAATCCAACAAACTTCCAGACGAGAAGGTTGCGGCCACCATTGCAGAAAAGTGCAGCATCGATCCTGCCGACCTGAGGATTGCCTGTGCGCCGACAGACTCCATCGCAGGTCTGGTCCAGGTCTCGGCAAGGGTGGTTGAGACTGGCCTGCATAAGCTTTTCACGATGGACTTTGATATCAACACAATCAAGAGCGGCTGGGGGCGGGCACCTATCTCACCCATCACTGGTGACGCTACAATGTGCATGGGCTCTTCCAATGATGCCATAATCTATGGAGGAGAAACCTGCTACACGTTAGATTACGAGAACCTGGAGGAGCTTGGACAGTACCTGAAAGGCATGCCCTCAGAGGCATCTCGCGATTGGGGTGCACCTTTTTACAGGACCTTCAAAGCAGCCGGGTTTGACTTTTTCAAGGTGGATCATAACGTCTTTGCGCCTGCCAAGGTTGTCATGAACGAGATGCGGTCTCGGCGCACATTTGTGAGCGGAAATGTGAATCTCGATGTGCTTGCAGAGTCATTTAACCTGCAGAAGCTCGATATTGGAAGATGATTGAAATTGAAGTCCCCAGAGTGCGATCTTAAAGGTCATGGACCGTGCCGTGGCCCCATCTGTCAGCGAGGCTTGAGCCTAAATCACCTGTGCGACCTGCATATTCGGCTTTCATCATACTGGGCCGGGCATAATCCGGGCAAGAGGCTTAACGATTGGCTGGACGAGCTTGGGAATGCACAGATCGAAGAGGCATTGAGCAAGGCACCTGTTAGGGGAGAGTACTGGCAGGAGGTTGCCTGGCAGCCGGACGAGGAATAATCCCGATATCCCTCTTTTTGTCCATTTGCCTTTTTCAGTCATAGCCGGGAAAGTACTCCCGTAGGGATCGGTTCTCTGGAATGTTCATCTCCTTAAGCACAAGAAGCATTGAATCGACCATCTTTTCCGGACCGCTGGAATAGAAGAACCATTCGTTGACATCGACAATGTGCTCTTTGATCAGTTTGGCATTTATTCTGCCTTTGTGCCCCATCCAGAGGGGACCTGGGCGGGTCAGAGTGTTTACGACTGTGAGGTGGCTGTTCCTTTCTCTGAGCGCCTCAAGCTCATCTTTGAATGGAATATCAGATTCGTCGCGGTTGGAATAGAATAGCAGTATCTCAGTTGGCATGTTCATGTCTGTGCAGTACTTGATCATGCTCAAAAGCGGCGTTATGCCGATTCCACCGGAGAGCATGGCAATCTTGGAGTGCTCTTCCTTTAACGTGAAATTGCCATAGGGCCCGGTAAACCTGATGGCGTCGCCCTTTTTTTTGGAGAGGAAAGCATTGGAGAACTCATGGCCGGTCAGCCTTTTAGTGACAGCCAGGAATTCTTCTGTGGGGCTGCTTGAGAGGCTGAGGGGCTTTTTTACCTCACCATTTTCGCAGTCGAGGCCGAGGATCACGAACTGGCCTGGAAGGTAATCGAATCCATTAGGCCGGAGAAAACGGACCGACCTGGATGATGGCGTATTTTGTACTACATCAATTACTTCAGTCTTAAATTGTTGCATCATAGTCAGTCGCCTGCTCATATATCAGGCCTTCATTTTAAAAAAACTTAACGGACTCGCTGGGACTCGAACCCAGGTCAGCGGGTATCTTCGACAATAGCCACCGAAGCCCGCTAGGATGTCCACTACCCTACGAGCCCATCGTCTAGCTTTCTTTTGCTTTTAGGCTATTAACCTTTCCCGTTGAGCGGGCAATCCATGCGACATTTGTCTTTCGAGATGGCTCAAGTTATATAAATGAAGGAAGCAATATGAATATTATCAGTCCCGTAAAATCAGGCAAACCGCTGGAATCTACCATGACTATCTCCTTTCCAAACAACTGCCCCAGATGCGGCAACATCGCAGAGGCCTGGACCGAGGATGGCGTATCCATCAGGATTCGCTGCAAGATGTGCGGCTATGATGAACTGCTGCCTCATCCCGACCTTCGGAACGGCGCCTGGCGAGTTGGGTGAGCAGCTGAAGATGGTAGATGCAAGGCCACAGAAAGAAGCTCATGCCAGCGAAAGGCATATCTCGTGCGAAGAGAGGGGAACGCTGTTGTCGCCAGTTGATTCCATTGCGTCCTATATTGATTTTTAGATAATAAACAGGAGGAATAGAAATTTTAAAATATATTATTACAATAATGTTTTCGATGTTTTTTTATTACATTGGGAGCAGATGCTCCGCTTATCAGTCCAAAATCTTAAATATAACTAGTTAAAATTATTATTTGAGACTGGGGTGTGGGTTCACAATGGCTGCCGGATGCAACTGGGCTGGGGATATGATCCTCAGAGATACCGTCATGTACGATAAGAGAGCTGTAATCGGCAACCCGAAGCTGTCCATTCCAACCGACATTAGGGCCTGGCTCACCTCTGCGAAGAGCGAGGTCATCCTCAGAGCCTTGAACGAGATCGATCTTCCAACTTCCCGCGAGGAGGGCACCTTCGACCTGCGCGCTATTAAGATCTGGGACTGCGTGGCCAAAAAGATCCAGTACATCACAGACAAGGCTGTCTTTGGACTGGAGGATTACTGGCTCTTTCCTGAGGAGACGCTGGTTCTCGGAAAGGGAGATTGCGAGGACTCGTCCTTTCTTCTAGCCAGCATGCTTCTCGCAAGCGGCATCTCTGAGCACTGCGTGCGGGTTGTCCTGGGACGCATATCCACTCCAGACGGGTCCTACGGCCATGCCTGGGTTGTCTACCAGAATGAGTCGGGATGCTGGTGTCTAATGGAGTCAACTCTTGATTCTGCTCCCGATAAGCTCGCTGCTGCAGATCCATTTATCAGACCTGGCAATCAATATCAGTACCAGCCCCAGTTCTGCCTCAATGCGTCTCATCTCTGGTCAATTGGAGCGACCAATCAGAGCATGACCGACTACCTGAAGACGAGAGACCTGGTTCAGAGAAAAATGGCCCTAAAAAGATGATGCGCTAAGTCGAACCTCTGCGAATCCTGGCGTTCTCCAGCATATTCTCCATCCTCTTCCAGTGGCTGCCCTCCCAGTAGATCTTTTTGCAGCTTTTGCACTGCCACCTGAGCACTTCGCCCTGGCAACATTCCATCTCGACGAGCTGCTCGATGATACTGTTGGCGCGAATGAGGAGACAGGGCCATCTCCTCCGGCCAGCTGCCAAAAAGAGCCCTTTGTCTCGGGTGATGATAGTTCGGCCCTCTTCTTCTGCCTGGATCATCAGACGCTCATCATTTCTCTCAGCCGGAAGGGCGACGTCCTGCCCCAAAAGCCTCAGCCATCTTCCTAGCTTCATGAGCATCCAATCGACAAGAAAGCGCCTGTCAGCCTCGTCTTGCACACGCCAGACCTCCCTCTATTCTTTGTTTGCCATCCGCAACTATTTATCGATTGATCTCGGACATCTCTCTCATGAAAAAGGCGATGAGCAATGTGGATGTGGCAGCAATGGCCTCGGAGCTGTCCGACCGAATCCTGGGGGGCTTCATGGGCAAGGCCTACCAGCAGTCCTCGGACAAGATCTGGCTCTCGGTTCAGTCTCCCGCCGAGGGCCGGCTGGATCTGCTTCTCGTGGCCGGCAAGAGAGTCAATATTACCAAAGGAGAGAGGCCGGCCTCCAAGACGCCTCCTCAATTTCCTACAATGCTCAGAAACCGCCTGTCAGGAGGCAGAATCGTCGAGATCAGGCAGCACGACTTCGACCGCGTCCTGGAAATCGCAGTAGAGAGAAGCGGCTCAATTCATTACCTGGTGATCGAGCTTTTCCCCAAGGGCAGCATGGTGCTGCTTGACGAGAACCGGCTGATTCTTTCAATGCTTAAAAAGATGGTCTACCGTGGCAGCAAGATGGCCGCAGGAGAGAAGTACATCTACCATCCCGGTCAGCTCGATCCCAGAACGATCAATCTGTCCGACCTATCAGCGTGGCTCTCCAGTGCCGGACAGGACCTCGTACGATCTCTTGTGAGGGGCCTGAACATGGGCGGGACCTATGGCGAGGAGGTCTGCTTGATCGCTGGTGTGGACAAGAACAAGCCTGCCTCAGAGCTGGATGGCTCAGAGATTGAAAGGGTTCATTCTGCTCTCAGGCAGGTCTTCTTGGATCAGACGCTTGACCCACATATCGTCCTAGACAAAGACGGCGAGCCTTTGGATGTCCTCTCCAGGCCTCTTCAGGTCTACCAGGGGCTGGAAGTCAAGCGCTATGTGACATTCAGCGAGGCGATAGACGCATTCTTCGTTGAGAAGGAGATTGACGAAGAGGATAAGAAGAACCCTCTGGACAGGAGAATTGAGCTGCAGAAAAAGGCATTGGAGGAGTTTCTAGCTCAGGAAAAGACATTGGTTGCCAAGGGCGAGCAGATCTACCAGATCTACGGCAAGATTGAGCAGATCTTGCGTGTTGTAGGCGAGGCTCATGCCAGGGGCTTCTCCTACAACCAGATCTGGGAGAGGATCAGCTCCTCAGGTCTGCCTCAGGCCAGAGCCATTCTCTCGATGGACGGGCAGGGTGAGATGAAGGTGATCCTGGAGGAGATGGAGTTCGAGCTGAATGCGGGTCTTACAGTTCCCCAGAACGCCCAGAGGTATTATGAGAAGGCCAAGGAGCAGTCCCGGAAGGCGAACGGGGCCAAAGAGGCTTTAGCCATCACCGAACAGCTCCGGTTGGGCAAAGCCGCGCCAAAGAAGACCAGGCAGGCTTCTGTTCATCGTCGCCGAAAACCCAAGTGGTATGAGCGGTTTAGATGGTTTACCTCCTCAGACGGATTTCTGGTTCTGGGGGGCAGAGACGCAGAGAGCAACGAGGAGATCTATACCAAGTACCTGGAAAGGCGCGACATGGCTCTTCATACCGACGCACCAGGAGCGCCACTTACTGTGATTAAAACCGAGGGTGAGGTAGTTCCTGAGAGCACTCTGCTCGAAGCAGCCCAGTTTGCAGTCAGCTACTCCTCCATCTGGAAGGGCGGTCTGGCGGCAGCAGATTGCTACATGGTAAAGGGCGATCAGGTCAGCAAGACCCCGGAGCCTGGTGAGTTTCTGAAGAAAGGTGCCTTTGTCATCAGAGGCGAACGCACTTACTTCAAGGATACGCTTTTAGGCCTGGCCGTCGGGATATCGGAAGGCACTTTGATCGGCGGTCCGCTCTCGGCCATAAAGCCCAAAGCGGATCCTGTGGTGGAGATCGAGCAGGGAGAGATGAACGCTGATGACCTGGCCAAGAGGATCTATCGGCAGTTCACTGAAAAAGTAGATGACAGAGCTTTCCTCAAGGCAGTGGCATCGATAGACCAGATACTGCAATTTCTGCCGCCTGGCGGATCGAAGATGAAGGAGACCTCTGCCTGAACACCATTTTTGTATCGGCCAGATTCAGCCATTTGCCCTTCGGACCTTGCGTTCGTTTCTCTCCAGGTATTCTTTTATGGCCTCCACAATGACGTCTGAGCGCTGAACGTAGAGGGAGCCCCTGCTTTTCACAACGAAGTTCATCAGCTTTTCATTTAAATCCGAGCTAAGCTCGACCTCGATCCTAGGCATAGTTACCTCAATAAGCCAAAGCGGTATTAATACTTGAGGCTCAGGGCTTGAGCCTCTTGATCTCCAGGTAATGTACCTGCGCGTGGCCTTCGCTGCCTGGATAAGCGAATATCATCTGCTTTCTGACTGAATGAGCCAGACGGACCGCACGGGACAGGACCGGGGGCAAGAAGATATGATCCGCAAGGAGAGTATGAATAAGATACTCAGAATGGGGCACTTTGCCCGGACCCTGCACCTGCTTGTAGACTCGAAAGTGGGTTCCGAACTTGAATCCGGTCTTAACTACCAGCCTCTTCTCCCGCAGGTCTCTGTAAACCAAGAGCTTCAGGTCAAAGTCGTTCTCGACCTGCCGGGCCCTTGCAACAAAGCTCTCCATATCCAAAGGCTCTCCTGAGCGATCGACCAGCGCAATGATGCCCTTGTCCAGCAGATAGGCGGACTCAACGAGCGAGAGCTGCAGCCTCTCACCGATGGGCTTGCCGTAGAACCCGACATCATGGAGCCTACGAGAGGCCTCGGAATCCCAGAGCACCACTCGATCCTCAAGCAGCGTGGCCATGCCGCCCGTCCCCTCATTATCCATGAGGCCTGACATGCTCTTCTCGCGAGCCTCGTAGAATGTGATGTCGCTCTCCTCATCGACTATGGCCAGCATCAGCTTCTTTCTCATTTGGCTAGCCATCCTCACAGGCTGCATGATATCCTGCAGTGGCAGCGCCATCCGCTCGGAGATGACCATGACATAAAACTCAGCAGGGCTTTTCCCAGGGTGACCTCCCCTTGGGTAGACGCGGAAATCGGGGCGGCCAGGCTGGACGTAGTAGCCGCGCTCTCTCAGGTCTTTGTATACCACATACCTGAACTCAAAACCCTTCTCAAGAGATGATGCCCTCTGGAAGAATGCTGGAAAGTCCAGATCTTTCTCGTCAGTGAGCACCCTGATCCTGGACCTGTCCAGGAGATAGGCGGCCTCGACCAACGACAATTCGAGCCCTTTGCCTTTGGGCCTGCCAAAGTATCCCTGCTCATAGAGATCAGGCAGGGCTTGCTGGCCAAGGCTCACCCGATTGCCATTCAGTCGGCCTCTTATCTCCTCGGACATGGATAGGACTGCGACTCTAGCAGGAGAGCTTGCTCGGCCAGATGCCATGCATGACGCCAAGCGTCTTGTCGACGATGCTATGCACTTTATCAGCAGGATAGCCGGCAGAGAGCAGATAGGACTCCACGTGGTTTGGCACAGCGATGGACATCTGCTCGACCATTGAGACAGTCTGCAAGATGGTGTTGTCGCCGAGCTTGAAGGGAATGATTGCATCTGAGACAATCAGCTCGAAGATCTCTGGGCTCACTGGCCGCTCCAGACCTGAGAGGTATGCTTCGAGTATCTCGCTTGTCCAGTCGTGCTTCTTTCCCTCATCCTGATAGGGCATGACAACCACCTCGCGAGTCTTGGCGAACTGCTCGACGAGTTGAGCAGGTGTGACATCTCCCTTGAAGACCATGTTCAGGAAGTTGGTGTGCGGGACGGTGGTCGGGACCTTGCTCGCCCTGATTGCGAACTTGACCTCCTCAAAGACAGTTCCTGCGTCTGTGCCCTGGTGGCCGACGCCCTTGCCGAACTGGATTGCGCTTGGAGATGCCTTGACCACGGTGTGGGGGTCGCCGTGCCTTCTGTCGATGTTGCCCAAAACAGCCGTGAGTCCCAGTGGTCGAGCTGCGAGTGCCAGACGGGAGAGGCCTGTCGTGTTGCAGCTCGTGCATTGAACCAGCTTTGGCTTGGCCTTGGCAAACATCTCGTAGTTCTCAAGTCCGAAGAAGAATTCGCGGGCGAAGTCAGCTTTCAGCTCGTCAGTGATCTTTACCTTTCCGCCTTCCGTCAGTCCCTTGAGAAGCTCAGGCCTGTCAGCTCCGCCCATGAGGGATACAAAGCAGCCGTGGGCTAGACCGGCCTCGACATAGGGAAGCTCTTCGTCCCCGGGTGTGCCAACCATCATAAAATCGGATGCTTTAAAAAAATCGTCGTAGCCGCCCTCGATCTTGACGCCTGCTTTCTCCCATTTATCTTTGAGGGAGAGGTCGCTCACGAAGGCCTTGACTCCGAACAGGCGGTTGAACTTAGATACAATGGATACCGCTCGACCATGTGGTTTTCTGAGCAGGACGTTCAGATCGCCCTCTATGCCTGCTGCCTTTTTGACCTGCTGCAGGGCGAGCAAAGTTCGCTTATTCTCGGTTCCATCAAAACCTACAAAACCAGCATTGGACTTCAAGCATCTTCACTTCCTGAATGAAAGTCTAAGTGACCATATTTTAATCTTTCCGGGATTGTGCTCTCCTGTTCTTGCAACTTATCTGTTTAATTTCAGTTCAGCTCCTTTTATCAAACTTTGTCAGGATCTTCTCGGCAATAGCGCGGGCGCTCTCATCTGAGCTCATGCTCGTAGTATCTACCTCGATCTCGGGGGAGATGGGCTCCTCGTAGGCCACGTTGACGCCAGGGACTGCCGCATTCTTGGCGGCGGCCTTGCTGTAGATGTCCTTGGGTGAGAATTTGGCGTTTCTACTTGCCTCTCTCTCAATGCAGACCGGCAGAGGCGTGCGAATATGGACCTCTGCAAAATTTGGGATCAGGCTTCTGCCAAGATCGCGATAGCGCCTTCTATTTGCCGTCGCATCGATGATCACGTTTTTGCCCTCTTCCGAGAGGAGCTTTCCCATGTAGGCGAGGCTGGCATAGACGATGTTCCTCTCCTCTTCGGTATATTTAGGTTCAGGAGTTATCGCTTTTCTGATCTCATCCAGTTGCAGGATCTTTACATAGATCCCTTTCGTGGAGAGACTCGCCTTAACCTTTTCTGCAATCGTGGTCTTCCCGCAGCCCGGAAGGCCTGTGAACCACATGACCCACGCCATAGTGAGACGAAAACGGCGCCATGATTAAAGAATATTCCTCAGGTGGCTTTCTGAAAATTTTAAAAAAAGGAAAAAAGAAAAAGAGGTCTAGCCGAAAAGGGCACCGAGACCCTCTACTCCGCTCTCCTCTGCTGCTTCCTTGTCCTCTTCCTTGTCCTCTTCCTTGGCGGCGGCCTTGGCTGCAGGGGCGGAAGCGACTGGAGCTGCGGCTGCAGCAGCTACTGGCACGGCGGCGGCCTGGGATAGGACGGCGGCGATGTCAACGCCATCCAACGCGGCCACCAGGGCCTTGATTCTGACCTCATCGGCAGCCACACCGGATGCCTCGACGACCTTCTTTATTCCATCTTCGTTAACGGCTTTGCCTGCGCTGTGAAGCAGTAATGCAGCGTATACATATTCCATTTGAATCAACCTCTAAATTTACCTTAAGTTTTATCCGAATAGAGCACCCAATCCTGCGGCGGTGTCCTCTTCGTCCTTCTTCTCTTCCTTTTCTTCCTTGGCTGCTGCGGCTGGAACCGGGGCTGCAGCTTTTGCAGAAGCGGGCTGTCCACTTGTCAGGCCTGCGACGACACAGGCATTGGCAGCAGCCTTGGCCAGGAGCATCTCCATCATGCCGGGCACGGGCATTCCGGTCTCCAGTACCAGGGCGCGAGCCCTTGTCTGGGCCTTTTGCAGCATGGGTCCGACAGTGCTTGGCGTGGCGTATCCAATCTCAACAGCAAAGCTGAAGGCTTTTGCAGAAGCTGTGCTCAACTGCGAGATCTGTGCCTCGACATCAATTGCGAGGTCCTTGGACTTGAAGATCAGGCCACCCTCGTAGGCTGCTCTCAATTCCAGGCCCACGTTTCTGGGGAAGATCTCCATGGTCTTCAAGATCTCAGCAGTCTTGGCGGCTACGACCTCACCCTCTTTGGCCAGAGTAACCTTCTGGTTGATGACCACCTTTCCGCCCTTGATTGCAGCAGGAATGCCAGCAGCCTGAAGCTTGCCCACCATTGGTCCTGGAGAGAACGATGTCTCACCTGCCTCGATTATTATGTCCTTCGGGGCGCGTGCGCCTGCCTTGATTGGCATGGGTTTCTTGCCCTTCTCAAGGAGGCTGTTAAGCTTGAAGGGATTGTAATTGCTGAAGATCAATGCGGTCTGATCTTCGATGTAATCGGCCAGCGGTTGGATCTCAGGAACAGATTCCTGCAGAGCACGGCGAGCGATGGTATTTCGAACCATTCTTATCTCGACATCGTCTCGGAGGCTCCCTCTCATCTGCTGCATGTTGTCAGCCGGGATCTCCCGCACGCCTACAACTCCCACCACTCGGCTGTTCTTTATCATCTCGACAAGCTCTTGGACATCCTTTACCTTCCACTCAGGTATGTGGGCAGTATGACGACGGATCTCTTCTGCCATTTAGATCACCTTTATGGAAGGACCCATTGTGGTCTTGACGTAAACCGACTTCACGTTATGTCGACCGTCCTTCAGGGTCTGTTCGAGCTTGACGATGACCGCTTCGATGTTGTCGGCCAGCTCTTTGGTGTTCATATTTCTGTTCCCAACGGTCAGGTGGAAGGTCGGCTTGTCCCTTGACCTTATCCTGATCATGTTCTTGAGCCTCAGTATCTGAGGAGTTACATCCTGTGTTGGCGGCAGTGGCGTGGGCATCTTGCCCCTCTTGCCCAGAATGGAACCCAGGCTCTTACCTATGACAGGCATGAACTGAGTTTCTGCAATGAAGAACTTGTACTCCTCAGCCAGTTTGCGCGCAGCTCTCTTGTCTCCGGCGAACTCTTTGATCTCGTCTGCCGATATAACTCGGTCTGCACCGGCGCTCTTGGCCCGCAGGGCAGTCTCTCCAGCAGCAAATACAGCGATCTTGGTGGGTTTGCCAAGTCCGTGGGGAAGAATAACCTCGGCATCGACTCTGTTTCCAGGTATTGTGAGGTCGATGTTATGTAGGTTAATGGCCAGATCCACGCTTTCGCCGAACTTCCTGGCAGGTGCCTCAGTGATAGCCTGTTTAACGGCTTCTTCTATATCCATTTCAATCCTCCGTAGTCTACGACTCCAGGTCTTCTACGGCTTCTCAAAAAAGAGAATCAGAATTCAGATAATAGCTCTATATTTAAGCCTTCGCTTCTAATATCTCATCGTATTTGCCACTGGCCACAGCCAGTTGAGCCTCTTTACTGGGCATGCCATCGATGGTTGCGCCTAATGACCCTGCTGTGCCGATGACCTCGCGGGCCGCGTGCTTCAGCGTCTTGGAGAGAAGGCCTTTTCTCTTGATGTTTGCGATCTTGAGCACCTGGTCGATAGTCAGGTTCCCTACAAGAGTTTTATCGCCGCTGCCTTTCTCCAGACCCAGCTCCTTGATGATCAGAGCCGATGTCGGGGGCGTTCCTACCTCGATTTCAAATTCAGTTCTGGATTTTACAATAACCTTGACTGGAACTTGCATGCCATTGAGATCTTTGGTCTGCTCATTGATCTTGGCAACCACTTGGGCAACATTCACGCCCAATGGTCCTAGAGCCGGGCCCAAAGGCGGCCCGGCGCTAGCTTTTCCGCCAGGGACCAATGCTTCTACCATATTAGCCAATGCTTGTCACCTCTAAATTATCAGGTTTCATCTTTACTAAGCACGCGCACGTGATCTCCCCGCACTGTTATGGGAATGGGCACCATAGCTTCGAAGAGCTCCACAGTTATCTCTTCCTTGGCAACGTCCACGCGTTTGACCCTTGCTTTCTCTCCCTTGAACGGCCCGGATATGAGCTCGATTATAGCTCCTTCGTTAATTCCTATAACAGCCGGCTTGGGGGATAGAAAGTGCTCAACCTCTCCAATGCTTGAGGCCCCTTTTATCACAGAGCGTGCGTGGGGTATTCCTTGAATTGCCTGGTCTACGATCTCTGGAGCTGGGGACTCCACAAGGACGTAGCCCTTCAGCACATCTGGTACCAGCAGTGCCCTTATATCATACTTTTCCTTGCGTGCTATTTGGGCGATCATGTTGGCCACCGATCTTTCTTGATTTGCAGTGGTCTTAACAACATATATGCTGGTCTCGGACATTCCGCCTTCTTAGACGAGGCTCGTATATAAAAAGGTTTGTAATACAATGGAAATCTCTTTATACTATAAACAAAGGAGTTGCTAGAGGGGTGAGTATCTAAAAATGAGTGGCAGAACTGATCAACTTCGGGACCTCGTTATGAAGATTGGCGCCACAACCAAGGTCGTGGAGAAGCAGGCCACCCGTCACGGCAGTCTCCGGGGAAGCGGCGAGATAGAACGCGCATTACTCGGTGTGGTCCGAGAGATGATAAAACAATACAGCATCCAGACCAAACTGACTGCCGAACAGCTGTCATCTGTAGTCAGGCTCTTTTATAAGGGACTCAGCGACACCGAGATCGCGGAGCAATTGGGAGATCGAGCCCTCAATAAGACTGTCAGCCGGGCCAGGATCAAGCTCCATTTATTCCGGGAGACTGATTTGAAGCCGCCTTTTAATAAGGACGAATTTCTCAGCCTAACCGAGGCCAACAAATCCGTAAAAGAGATGGCCGAATGCCTGAGGGTAGCTCCTTCAACCATCTCCGAGTATAGGAATATCTTCGATAGCCAGAAGGCTTCAGAGAGAGACGGATACACAAAACGCTTTTTAGAGATTCTATCTGATCAGGATGTCTCTGAGCGCATGGTAACGTCCCACAGCGAAGACGGCCTCCAGGATACCATCGACACAGATTATGAGGCCGCGGAGGCATAAGAAGCCACCTCGTGTTAGGTAGATATAGTTGATCTGGGCGGCGCGAAAGTAATGAAAGGGGTGCGATTCATACCATCCCCTGAAGGAGATGGGTCTTCTCTACCCCTTACCCAAACGTTATAAATCGGGTCGATAAGGACAGATAATGGTTATACAACATATTTCCCCATGAAATGGCCTGTTCTCCGGTGTAGATGAGATCTGCCCCCAGATCGAAGCTGCCATCGGCACGAGACAATCCAAGATTGAGATATGATTCAGTCACTATGAAGGCAACTTTAACATCCATATCAAGAGAATATAACTTGAAATTATCTCTGACCAGCATTTCTCTGAGCATTTCCCCATGCTCTCTGATGATCACCTCGATGACAGGGTTTGTTAGGATAAGCTCGACGTGAGCCCCGCATTTAATCATATGTGATATGGCTTCGGGATATCCTCTGATTGTAACTGGAGATACGCCCCTCATTTCTCTTGAGCTTGAGAGTGCAGCTAAAAAATAGTCCAGTGATTTCAGCGGCGTCTCCTTTGGGTCTCTAAATATCTCTCCATGACCCAACATCCCTATCCTCTTTTGCAGTTCATCAGGAATTCCGCTCAGATCATGATGCAACCAGAAACTGTGATGCTCTTTAATTGTGACGATAGTATCTACCAGCTCGTTGAGCATGATCGCCTGAATCTTTCCTATATTTGTCAGGCAATATTTTTGCTGCTTCTTCTCAACAAGACCTGATTCCATCAGGCTCTTCATGGAATGAAGGATAGTGGTCGATCGGGTATTCATGATATTTTGAAGCTCGTTTGCAGTTTTGCCTTCATCCAAAAGGGTAAACATGACCTTTGTCCTGATTGATGAACGAGTAAACGACTTGAGGTCCAACTCAGCCAGGTCGTACCTCTCCCCCCTCGTAGATCCCATAAACAATCAATAGATCCAAATGGAGTATTAAAATCTAATCGCCGGGCAGAGGCCACATGAATCGGTTGAATTCATCTGCGGCAGAGAAATATCTGTCTTGTCAGGCTTCTGTGCACACGATCAGTATGCTTTTGGAGAACTTCAAATCCAGCATTCGCGAGCAAAGCCTCAATAGAGCTGTCTGCTACAATCACCATTCGCCTGTTGGGCTTGATAATTCTGAACAACTCACTCAAGCTTTCTTTTAAAAGTATCTCTTTAGACTCTGCCAAAATTTTTGCAGACCTTCCGTATGGTGTATCAAGAACCGCACCATCAATGGAAGAGTTCTCCAGAGGTAGCCGCTTTGCGTCCCCCAATAAAAGAGAGCAGTCCAGATCCCCCAGATTGCACAGCGCGCCTTGGGCCAGATGGCTTTGCACCTCGATTCCGACACCAGTGATGCCTATCAGGCAAGCCTCAATCAGGATGCCGCAGGTTCCTGCAAATGGGTCGAGCAGCGTCTCTCGTTCGCGAGTCTGGGTCAGGTTGATCAGGGCACGGGCCATGCGCGGCATGAGCACTCCGGGATGAAAGAATGGCTTGAGGTGAGGCCGGCGTTTCTCAAAGGAGCTTCTGTCAGCTAAAGCGACCTGCCGACCCAGAACTATCTTTCCGGATGTGATGATCGCTCTGAGCACCATCTCAGGGTTTGACAGATCTGCATGATATCCTCGTTTAAACAGCGCCCGTCCAACCTCGCACTCCACTGCGTTAGCCGCGGGCAAGGAATCTTTGATGCGCCGGGCCCGTATCAGATATCTTTTTGGAGGAAGAGTGAGGCTTTCTGCTGCCAGGGCCAGATCCTCTAAGCAGGCTTCACAGATCGCCAAAACCTCGATTATCCGGTGGGTCATGGCGAGCCGCCTTCCCAAAGTCTCGACGTCCAGGTCATCTGCCTTTACGATGAGGCACTGATCGAAGAAGCCTACCTCGGAAAAGCTTGCTGAGTAGACCTCCACCAGCGCCATTGCCTCGCTCTTTGGCAGGGTCTCGTGTTCTCCAGACAGCTCAAAGGCATAGGTCTTCGTCATCCTTCAGGCCAGGTAGCTGTTCACATCCCTGTAATTGAACCTCTTGGCAGCCATGACATTCTCAAGGAAATTGAAGATAGACCTTCTCACATCATCGGAGAGAAGCGGATACCAGGTTGGACTGGCCACCACTACAGCCCGGAAGGCAAAGAACGGAGCTATGACTTCCAGAAGCTCTTCGTCACCAGTCTTCTCCAAATAATTCTCGAAGAACAGCTCGAAGATGTCTTTCAGGTCTCCAGTCAGCCTCAGGCTCTTCTGGACTGAGTAGAATATGTAGTTCATGGCAAGAGCAGTGATATCATCTGCGGCCTCGCCCCACTCACCTCTGCTTCTGTCAAGGACGGAGAAGTCTGTGCCTTCCCGGAACATTATGTTCCAGGGATGGAAGTCACCGTGCACTTGACAGAGGCGATGAGTCTTCTTCCTCAAGAGCCAACGCCACTCTACACAGACCTTTTCGATCTCCTGGAGCTCGTCCGGATCCAGGAAGCTAGGGTTATCCGGGTAGTCGTCCAGTATGCCAAAGATGCACTCGCCGTCGCCCACAGTTTCCCTGATCTTGCGCAGGTAAAGGGGCGGTCGGTCTTCCTTCTTGGCATGAATCTCGGCCAGGTAATTCGAGAGAGCTATGACCCTGTCATGATCGATGTCATTAGCTCCATTCTCTTTAATCCGCTCAAGATCGAAGAAGTACTCCTTCCCCTCGATCTTCTCCATGAGAAGGAAATACTCCCGGGCATCTCCAGCACTGACCAGCTTTCCTTTTTCTGTGAAGTAACCAACATCGAGGGACGGGACGTGTTTTGGAAGGCTCTTAAACGCCGAATTCTGCCAGATCATAATCTTCGCCCTGTCTGAGAAGTGATCATGGCCGAAGCCATACTGCACCCTCATTGAGGAGAGAACTGCAGAGCCCTTCTTTCCTTTAGTCTCGAATTCTACCAGGAGAGGGGATCCGTATCCAAATCCTTTCACGTCCTCAGTGGTCGGTATGGTCTCACCCATCTTGCGAGTGCTGGTCAAGGTCAGATCTCGCCCGTAAAGGCTCTTCAGGTATGCTTCCAGGTTAGATTTCTTCAGATCCACTGCTAGAACACCCCCAATGCGTTTCGTCTGGTCTGTTTCCTCAGGTCCCCATCTGCCAGCTATGCAGGTATTTATACTGCTCCTCGGTGAGCTTTTCGGTCTCCAGGCCCATCGATGCCAGCTTCAGCTCCGCGACCCTCCTGTCGATCTCCACAGGAACAGCATAGACCTTCTTTTCCAGGTCTCGTCCATGCTCCACAATGTAGCGCACTGCCAGCGCCTGATTGGCAAAGGACATGTCCATGACCTCAGGCGGGTGGCCGTAGGCAGCAGCCAGGTTGATCAGCCGGCCTTCCGCGAGCAGGTACAGCCTGCGACCATCTTTGAGCTTGTATTCTGTGACGTTGTTCTGGACCTCGGACTTCTCAGCGGCCAGCTTCTCAAGGGCAGGAATGTCTATCTCCACATTGAAGTGGCCGCTGTTGGTGAGGACCGCCTGGTCTTTCATGAGCTTCATGTGCTCTTCGCGAATGACGTTTATGTCACCAGTAAGCGTGACGAAGAGATCTCCGAGAGGAGCGGCCTTGTACATGGGCAGCACCCTATAGCCGTCCATGGCAGCCTCCAGGGCCTTTCTCGGCTCGACCTCGACCACAATGACATTGGCTCCGAGGCCCCGTGCGCGCATTGCAAACCCCCTGCCGCACCAGCCGTAACCTCCCACGACTACGGTCTTTCCTGCGAACAGGAAGTTGGTGGCCTGCATGATTCCGTGCAGAGTGCTCTGGCCTGTGCCGTAGCGGTTGTCGAACATCATCTTGGTCTCAGCATCGTTAACTGCAATTACGGGATAAAGGAGGGCTTTGTCGTCTGCCATAGCACGCAGCCGCACGACGCCAGTGGTAGTCTCCTCGCAGCCGCCGAACATCTTTTGAGCCAGTTCAGGCTGCTCCTTGTGGATGATGGCGATGGTGTCTGCACCGTCGTCAAGGCTCACATTTGGCTTGAGATCGAGTGCCATCTTTATGCAGTCGTAGTACTCCTTCTCGTTCTCGCCACGGAATGCGTAGACATAAAGACCACGCGCTGCTAAGGCCGCGGCCACCTCGTCCTGAGTTGAGAGGGGGTTGGAGCCAGTTACTGCAACCTCCGCGCCGCCGGCAACGAGGGTAGTGATGAGGTTCGCGGTTTCGACAGTTACATGCAGGCAGGCAACAATGCGCGCGCCCTTCAGTGGTTTTTCCTTCTCAAACTCCTGCTTAATCTTCTCCAAAACAGGCATATGTCTTCTCGCCCATTCGATGCGCTTCTCCCCAACCTCTGCCAGACCCAGGTCCTTGACTACGCTCTTATGCAAAACCAATCACCTTGAAATTTCTTAGTTGACTCGAAAGATGAAGCCATTTGCAGATACTTAAACCCAACCCCAACTCGAAGTCGTTAGAAGAGAATGGCCTGGGTGAAGGCCATCTATACTACTATCGTCTTACCGAACGATCGCCTATTCTGCAAAACGGCCTACGGCTTTCCCTCAAGCCTCTCTATATCCTTGCTATCGAGCAGAACATTGGCCATGCAGTCCAACAGATGCATAGAGCCCTCGTATCCGAGAAGCAATTGATGAGATGCACCAAACCGATCGTGATTGGGCAGTCCTACTCTTAAGAGAGGCACCTTCTCTCTCCAGGAAATGCCTCGTCCGGTGAACGGCCCCACCATCATCTCAATATCCCGACTTGATACCTCCTCTTCAATCTGCGAGAAATCAGCTCCTATCATGACCTTGCATCCAGGTGCAATCTTGGCAGCGTTTTCTGCAAATGCGGGATTGACGGCCCCGGTGGCCACTATCTGCGGCTTCATCCCAATCTCGGTCATGAAACGGGTGATCCCCAAGACCATCTCCGTATCACCATAAACCGCCGTCTTGACATCAGCCAGAAGCTTGTGAGCATCAATCATTGTATCCAGCAATCGCCCTCTTTCCTGCTCATACCTCTCAGGCATTGACAGACCGCTGAACTCTTCAAGACCGGCAGCCAGACGATCTGTGAATTCCAGGCTTATGGGCAGAGGCAGAGCAGTATGAGCAATCCCAAACTCGTTCTCCAAATAGTCCCCGGCTCCTGGCTCCTGGACAGACCCGCCGATGGTCAGAGTGGCCACAGAGTTTGCTGTATCCCGGACATCATCAAGTGAAGTTCCTCCCTTGGAAATTGCAGACGAATCGTTGCCTATCGGCGCATCCAGTGTCTCAGATATGTCAGGCATGAGAATATACCTCAGGCCCCAGTCGTCCAGCATCTGCCGCATAAACCGGACATCTGCCGGCGAAACAATGGATCCAACAAGTACATTGATCCGCCCGTTGGGCTTGGTCTTCTTCGCTATGGTCTGGACCAGTCCCTTTAGAGCCACCCGATATCCAACCTCATGAGATGCAGCATAACTGGGAGTCGAGACTGAGATGATGCTCACACCCCTGGCAGAAGGCTCCTGTGTCTGGAATTCTCTGACTATCTGGGGCACATCATCTCCGATGGTCTCGGCTAAACAGGTCGTCGCAATGCCTATCACCTTGGGGTGATATCCCTTTATCACATTCTTCAGCCCTTGCTTGAGATTCTCTGCTCCGCCGTAGACGGCTCCCTTCTCGCTCAGAGCTGTGGAGGCGATGTCCACGGGCTCACGGAAGTGATGGGCCAGGTACAGGCGCATGTAAGTGCTGCACCCCTGTGGTCCGTGAAAAAGTGGCATGCAACCCTCGATTCCACGGAAGACCAGCACGCTTCCCATTGGCATGCACATGGAGCATGGGTTAACTGTGGCAAGGCTCCTGGATATCATCGCTATTCACCCCAATCAAAGAATCCAACTGAATTCTATTGACAATTCCGCTTGCTCTCTTTACTGGAAGCTGCCAGACCGGGCTGTTTATGGTAGTGCAAACTTCTGCTGCAAAGTTTTTCATTCCTTCATAGCCCTCGAAGTTCACCGTTCGGTCGTGATTGAAGTCGCAGAACGCGATCTTCATTTTGTAGGCCAGGAATCGCTCTTTTACGCCCGCCACCAGCAGGTCTGCTTTCTGCTTGACCAGCAGCTCTTTCAGCTCAAGAGGGTTGGCATCATCTATGATCACTGTTCCGTCTTTTACGATGCAGGCAATGTTCTTGTAGTCGTCCCGGCTTCCGGTCTGAGTACCAATTATTACGACATCCATCCCCAATTCCTGGAATGCCCGAACCAGTGAGACGGCCTTGGCTGCCCCGCCCATGTAAATTGCAGCTTTTCGTCCGGCGACTCTGGAACGACTGGCCTGTATTGCCGGCATCACTCTGCCAGACTCTCGAAGGATTATCTCTTCTGCCAGCGCCCTCATCTGCGGATAGCCGAAGAACTCCGCAGCCGTGCGTAATGCTTCAGACATATCCGAGATGCCGAAGAAGCTCACCCGTTTGTATGGTATTCCGTATTTTTCTTCCATCTTCTTGGCCAGATAAGTCATTGAGCCGCTGCATTGGACCAGGTTTAATTGGGCAGTGTGCGCTCTCTGTATATCTGAGACCCGTGCGTCTCCGGTTAGAGTGGCTATCACCTCCAGCCCCATCTCTTCGAATAGCGGCTTGACGTATGTGAGGTCATCTGCCACATTATACTCGCCTAGAAGGTTTATGGACGGTCCTTTCGGGACATATTCGGATGATCCAATCAGTCCGGCAAGGGCGTTGCAGGCAGCTTTGTACCCCTCGTTCTTGTTTCCCCGAAATCCTTCAGATGCCACTGGCAGGACGGCAATTCCCAATTCATCGCTCGCCCGCCGACAGACCGACCTCAGGTCGTCGCCAATGATGCCCACGATACATGTGGAATAGACGAAGATTGCCGGCGGATGGTATCTGGCAGCAAGCTCCCTCAGGCAGGCCGCCAACTTCTTCTCACCTCCAAAGACGACATCCAGCTCTTTCATGTCAGTCGAGAAGCTATTGCGATACAGATCCGGGCCCGAGGATGTGCTGCCCCGAATGTCCCAGGTGTAGCTGGCGCAGCCTATCGGCCCGTGGACCAGGTGCAGGGCATCGGTGATGGGATTTAACACCACTCTGGCTCCGGAGTAAACGCAGGCCCTCTGGCTTACGGCCCCAGCCAGGCTCTCATTGTTGCAGGAGAGGGGCTTATCATCCGCACCCTTCTGCAGTATGTGCCCATCTCTCCCCTCAAATATCTCAACTATTCCCATTTTTGCTCCTTAAAGTACCATCTCGAAGTGAGCATCGTCGGAATCCCTGTCTCTCCGCTCGAGGAAGGTGTTTCCGATCATCTCAACCAGTCGGGCCGTTCCGGCGTATCCGATAATTGGGAAATAATGCAGATTGGCCCGATCGGTGATGGGGAAGCCCACCCTCACCAGCGGGATGTCCTCCGCCCGGGCGATCAATTTCCCATAGGTGTTTCCGATGAGCATATCCACCGGATGGTTCTTGATCTTTTGATGGAGAAGGAAAGTGTCTCCGATCATCGCCTCACAATCAGAAGCAAGGTTGTGTACTTCCTCTGCAAACTTCTTGTCTGGCGTTCCGGTGAGAGCAAAGACCGGATTCATGCCCATCTCCACAGCCAGGCTGACCAGACCGATAACGATATCCGGGTCTCCGAATATGGCCAGGTCCTTGCCATGAAAATGAGGATGTGCGTCGGTCATCATGTCCACCAGCCGGCCCCGCTCGTACTCGATATCTTGTGGAATGGGGAGGCCCATGAGGCTGGACACGGACATTACAAAGGCATCGCTGTTTCTGATGCCGATGGGCATGGGGCCAATGACTGCAGGTATGCCGAACTTGCCCTTCAGGACCATAGCGCCCGAAGCACCTGCGGTTCTTCCAAGAGCGATGGTGGCACGGGAGTTGCCAGCGTCAACCAAATCCGAGATACTCGTTCCACCCGGCGGGTACAGGCCGCCCGACTCTGGAGTAAGAGGAGCGTCGAATACATCGGCTGTATCAGGGAATACAATCGAGGAGACTCCCATGATGGCAAGAAGCCTCTTGATCTCCCGGATGTCTCCTGGGTCCACGAAACCGGGGATGATGTTCAGTTTTCCGTTGGGCTTGCTCTTCCTGGGAAAGGTCTGGGCGATGGCTTTGACCGCATTATCGTATCCGGTGACATGCGAGCCGACGTAGCTAGGGGTATTGGCTATGACCACTTTCGTCTTGGGATCGAAGAACTCCTCTTCCTTGATCTCTTCCATGAAGCTGTGCACATCGTCGCCGATGGTCTCGGAGGAGCAGGTAGTGTTGATGGCCAGCACATCGGGATGGTAGATGTTGACCACGTTGTCCACAGCCTCCTTGAGGTTGTTTCTGCCACCGAAGACCACCGAGTCCTCGGTGAAGGAGGAGGTTGCAGCGAGCGTGGGCTCTCGGTAGTGGCGGGCCAGCACCATGCGCAGGTAAGACGAGCAACCCTGCGAGCCATGAGTGATAGGCATGCAGTTGTGGATGCCTTTGTAGGCCAGAATGGCCCCGATAGGCTGGCAGATCTTGGCCGGGTTTATGACCAATGTCTCGCGCTCGGCCATCTGTTTGGGTGTATAATCAAGCATTGTTCTGCCTCCAGGGCGGGTTTATGAATTTCCAGGTTGGGCTGTTCACAGACATGTCTATGTCCTTGGCGAACTGAACGAAACCTTCAAAGCAGGTGTAGGGGCCGCTGTAGTCGTAGGAGTGCATCTGTCGGGAGGGGATGTGCATCTTCTGGAAGACGTACTTGTCTTTGATTCCCGAACAGAATAGATCTACTCCCAGATCCTTCACCAGGCGCTCGCATTCGTGATGGCTGTAGTCGTCGATCATGACCTGGCCGTCTTTCATATGCGGCAGCAGTCCCTCATAATCCATCAGTCTTGGAATTTTCTCCTTCTTTTTCTGAATGGCAGCATCGTCGTAGGGCGAAACCACGTTGGGATCACGTTTGTAATGGATATCTGCCAGGACCTTGGACTGCCCGGTATGAACGATGCTGGAGAGCGCTTTTCTGCCCTCATAGTCGTCTCGGTGAGCGAACTCGTAGCCAGCCACGACCACGTCCATTCCCAGGGTCTCGAACATATTCCGGACATGGTGAGCACGTGACCCACCCACCAGGATCATTACCCTCTTTCCGGCCAGCCTCTTTTTGTACATATCAATGACTGGCTGGATTTTGGCCATCTCCTCGGCTATCACAGCCTCCGTCTTTTTGGTCAGATCCGGGTTGTCGAAGAAAGCTGCCATATCCCGCAGGGTCTTTATGGTGTCATCTACCCCCAGGTAGTTGACTTTGAGCCAGGGCACACCATATTTCTCCTCCATCATGCGGTTGGTGTAGTTGATTGACCGATGGCAGAGCAGGATGTTAAGCTTGGCCCGGTGCGCTTTAGCGATATCATGGAATGAGGCGTCTCCGGTGAAGGGGCTGACCACTCTGTATCCCACCTTCTCCAGCAGATCCTTGACCACCCAGTAGTCTCCGCCAATGTTGTATTCTCCGAAGACGTTGACATCAAACGGACCGGGATTTTCCAGCTCTTCTGTGCCCACCAGATGCTCCATCAGGGCGTTGGAGGCGATGTGGTGGCCTGCGGACTGGGAAACGCCGCGGTAGCCTTCGCATCGAACTGGGATGACCTTGATTCTCAGATCCGCTTCCGCCTTCTTGCAGACCGATTCGATATCGTCGCCGATGAGGCCGATGGGGCAGGTACAGAAGACGCTGATACACCCTGGCTTGAAGATGGCATAAGCCTCTCGAATGGCGGCTGCCAGCTTTTTCTCGGCTCCGAAGACGATATCGGTCTCCTTGACGTCTGTGCTCAAGCAATAGCCTGCGAAGCAGTCTCCGCCGTCTTCCTTTTTCATGAGATTTCTTCTGCTGCCCCAGGTAAAGTAAGCACATCCGATGGGACCGTGAGTGATATGCAGGATATCCTTGATGGGCCCGAAGACCACGCCCTTGGAGCCGGCGTAGGCGCAACCCCGGTTGGTGAGGATGCCGGGAATGGTGCGGTTATTGGCCTCAATCTTCTGCTCAACCTCGCAGGAATCTTTGACCACCACGTGTTTGCTTCTCACCTCGCCAGTCTTCTTGGGAAAACTTTGAAGCATTCCCTCCACTACTTGTTTGCTGTGAGCGATGGTTACCGGCTCCTTTACGCTCGGGCCTGGACTTTGTACTACACTCTCCACTGTTTTTTCGACTCCGCTCATGATATGGCCACGCTCCCTCTCTCGCCGGTTCTTATTCGGACGGACTCTTCCACAGGACAGACAAAGATCCTGCCGTCGCCGTAGTTTCCGGTTCGGTTGATTTTAGTAATCACAGCCACCACTGCCGGGACGAATTCGTCTTCCACCATGACCGAGATCATCCTCTTGGGAATGAATTTCATGTTCTTGTTCGACGGATCAAGCTGGGAAGGATGGGGGATTTGCAGGCCTTTCTGCTTTCCTCGACCGCTGGCTTTGTAGACGGTGATGGACGGGATGCCGATGACCTCCAGGGCGTCTTTGGTGCCCTCCATCTTGTTCATCTGGATGATAGCCATGACTTCTTTCATCTACAGCCCCCGCACGCCGGTTCGGATGGTATAGGCCTCCTCGACAGAGGTTACGAAGATCTTGCCGTCGCCTATGTTGCCAGTCCGAGCGGAATCCTCGATTATCTTGACGACCTTCTCCAGGTCATCGTCGCCGACCACCAGCATGAGCATGGTCTTTGGCAAATTGTCATAGACCACGTTGCCCACCTTGATGCCCTTCTGCTTGCCTCTGCCGAAGACCTCGATTCTGGTCAAAGCGGTAAACCCGCCAGCTTCCAGGCTGTCTGAGACCTTGTCTACTGCCTCAGGCCTGATGACCGCTCGGATCATCTTCATTCTACAACACCCCACTCCATCATGACCTGCTCGAGCTCCTCGTACTCCATGGGCTTGGGGATCACGAACATCTCATTTTCGTCCACAGCCTTGGCCAGGCCCAGGTAGGCCTTGGCCTGATTGGAGTCCGGGGCGTACTGGATGACAGTCTGTTTGTGGATCTCGGACTGGTGGACCACGTTGTCTCTGGGCACGAATTGGATCATCTGGCTGCCGAGCTTCTGGGCAAAGTGAGAGACCAGCTCCTTTTCCCGGTCCACATTTCTAGAGTTGCAGATGATACCGCCCAGCCTCGTTCCGCCTGACTCGGCGAACTTCTGGATGCCCTTGCAGATGTTGTTGGCGGCATAGAGAGCCATCATCTCGCCTGAGGCCACGATGTAGATCTCCTTTGCTTTTCCTTCTCGAATGGGCATGGCGAAGCCTCCGCAGACGACATCGCCTAAGACGTCGTAGAATACGTAGTCCAGGTCGTCGGTATAGGCTCCCAGGTTTTCGAGCAGTCCGATGGATGTGATGATGCCTCTGCCGGCGCAGCCTACGCCGGGTTCAGGACCGCCGGACTCGACGCATTTGATGCCGCCAAATCCGATCTTCAGTACGTCTTCAAGCTGCACGTCGCCCTCTTTTCTCAGAGTATCAAGAACGGAGGGCTGCTTTTTGCCGTTCATCAGGAACTTTACGGAATCTGCTTTCGGATCGCAACCGATCTGCATGATCTTCTTGCCCATTGTTGACAGGGCTGCTGTAAGATTCTGGGTAGTGGTAGACTTGCCAATGCCGCCTTTGCCGTAGATGGCTACTTGTCTCATATGGCACCTCGGTTAATTTACTTCGCTATCTGCTTTAATTTCTGTCTGGAGAGCCTCGATTCTCAAATATGGCTCTTTTTTTCTGGCCGAAAAGCTGGGGGAAAGCCCAGCTTTGAGGGATAAGCCGTTGGAAGGAGCTGCAGTGTTATGGTTGTCTCTTATGCCTCACCTCTAGGATAGCGGTTGGGGCGAGCTTATAAAGAATTATTTGAGAAGACGGCAGCGAATATCGTATTTGTGAAGTGGATTTAGGAAAGAATATGAGATGTCCTTAAAGCGATAGATATTTCGCACTCGCCGGGACATTTGATGCTATTTACAGCGGTGATCACGATCCAGTGCCACATCGTGCTCTTTTCTCTCTTGACACTGGTCATCCAATTCTCAGAGACCCCAAATTCCAGTATTACTAATATGACAAAAAGACATAAATACTCATATTATAAGTATGTTTGTGGCGAATGTCTTCCTCAAAGCATCTGCCAAGGAATCACCTCCCATCGCACGTGCCGTGGGTAGTCTTCTTCCTTCCCACGGCATCTTATGTCTCTTATCAGGGAAAAACATGAAGCGATCATAGAGGAGTTGCACTCTGAATTGCACGCACAATATTAATTCTGTCTAGAAGATAATATTAAGCGCGCGGCTTACTGCACCAGTTCTATGGTCTCTTTGACAGTCCACTCCATCAACGTGTGTGTATCCGTCTCATCTGTGGCCACGAAGCCCAACAGTTAGTACAACTATCGGGGGCAATTTTTTTAAAAAAGGGAAGTCTAGCCAGTCACCTTTGCGCTCTCGATCTTTATCTCCTTTATTGGTCTATCCATAGCTCCAGTCTTCGCCTTGCCGACAGAGTCCACCACATCCATGCCCTCGACTACTTTTCCAAAGACCGGATGCTTGCTGTCCAGGAAGTTGTTGTCCACAAGGTTGATGAAGAACTGGCTTCCGCCCGTGTTCGGCCCGGCATTTGCCATGCTGATGGTTCCGCGATCGTTTCTGTTCTTCCTGGTGAACTCATCCTTGATGGCATATCCCGGTCCTCCTCGGCCCGTTCCTGTGGGGTCTCCGCCCTGAATCATGAAGCCGTCGATGATTCTATGGAAAATCGTGCCATCATAAAATCCCTTCTCGACAAGCTTCTGGAAGTTTCCTGCCGTGATCGGCATATCCTCGTAAAGCTGAATAGTGATGTCGCCCATATTTGTCTTGAGCAGCACCTTGACCACGCCTGTGGATGTACCGTCTGTCATTTTGCAGATCTCCTTATATGATATTTATGACTTTGAGATAATCTTTGCCTCGATTATCTTTACCTCTGTGAGCGGTCGGTCGTTGGCATCGGTCTTGACCTTGCCGATGGCGTCAACTACATCCATGCCCCCGATCACTTTCCCAAACGCAGGATGCTTCTCGTCTAAGAAGTTGTTGTCCACCAGGTTGATGAAGAACTGGCTTCCGCCTGTGTTCGGTCCCGCGTTTGCCATGCTGATGGTCCCGCGGTCGTTTTTGTTATGGTCGGTAAACTCATCTTCTATGGTGTAGCCCGGACCACCCATGCCCGTTCCCTCAGGGTCGCCGCCCTGGATCATGAAGCCGTCGATGATCCTGTGGAATATCAGTCCGTTGTAGAAGCCATTCTCAACGAGCTTTTCAAAGTTTCCTGTGGTGACGGGCATGTCGTCATAAAGCTGTATCACAATGTCACCCATGCTGGTATTCAAAAGAACTTTGCTCGCATTTGCTTCTTCTGTCTTGGACAGACATCCTGCCGTCGACAGCATCAATATAATGGCCAAATAGAATATGGATCTCATCAGGAGGATGAGATGAATCTGGAATAAATTAAGCCTTTCCCAGGATCACTTGGAATTTCATTAAACCCATAATGAGATAGCTATCTATGGCTTCACAGCCCGGTTGTCGTCGATCACTATGTAGTCCTTGATGGCCACAACTGAGGCGAAGGGTATGAGCACAAATCTGCCATCCTCCCGGTATTTTATGCGGTTCAGCTCCTTGTCAGGCTTGACCAGCATGTCCGCCAGCTTTCCGGTCTTTACATCGAAGATGACATCCGCTAGCTCTCCCAACACCATGCCGTCGATGTTGACGATCTCTTTGCCGGCTATGCTTCCTGAGAACATCTTTCCCATTCCCTTCACACTCCCCTTCGTTTAATTTGGCTCCATGCTATTTTTATATGGACAGACAGAATTAATCCGGAAGCCTTTGTGTCTTTGTGCTTTTGTGGTGATTGGAATTCTGAATATCACCACAAAGACACAAAGATAAATTCATATCGGATATTTCAACTATCTGTAACCTGCTAGAGACGCTGGCTCCACCTTGATTCCGCCCTTGAACCTCTCGCTGATCCTCTCGTAGTAGCTGATCATGTTCTCTTCAACGCTTGGCCGGACCTTCTTAAGAGCCTCTTTGAAGTGGTTCATGTCCACCTTTGCTCCGTTATCCCGCAAAGAGAGCATGGCAGCCTCCCGGCAGAGGGACGACAGGTCTGAGCCCACGTAGCCTTCTGTCAGCTCCGCCAGCTCCTCCAGGTTCACGTCCTCGCCCTTGGGCATCTTGGCAGTCTGAATCCTTAGAATCTCGTGCCTGCCGAGTTTGTCGGGCGGGCCGACAAGGAGCATTCGATCAAACCTTCCTGATCGCAAAAGTGCCGGATCCAGCATGTCCGGACGATTGGTGGCGGCAATGACCACCACATCCCGAAGTGTTTCCATCCCGTCCAGCTCTGCAAGTAATTGGTTGACAACCCTCTCCATGACATGGCTGCCCTCGTCAGTTCCCCGCATCGGGGCAATGGAATCCAGCTCATCGAAGAATATAATCGCGGGTGAGACCTGCCTCGCCTTCCTGAAGATCTCTCTGATGGCCTTCTCAGACTCTCCCACCCACTTGGAGAGCATCTGCGGACCCCGCACGCTGATGAAGTTGGCTGCAGTCTCATTGGCCACTGCCTGGGCAATCATAGTTTTTCCCGTGCCCGGTGGCCCATAAAGCAGGATTCCTTTTGGCGGGCTTATGCCCATCAGCCGGAACTTCTCGGGCTGCTTGATCGGCCACTCTATGGCCTCGATCAGCTCTTGCTTGAGCAATCCGAGGCCTCCGAGGTCGCTCCAGTTCACTCGCGGCACCTCGACCAAAACCTCCCTCATGCTCGATGGCTCGATCTCCTTGAGGGCCTCTTCGAAGTCCTCGCCCATGACCTGCATCTTCTCCACAATCTCTGCAGGAATCTCGTCCTCGGTTGTCAGATCTGGCAGATAGCGGCGCAGCGCTCTCATGGCCGCCTCCTTGCACAGAGCATTGATGTCAGCCCCAACAAAGCCATGCATTCTGTCCGCAAGGCTGTCCAGATTCACGTCCTCCGAGATCGGCATGCTATGCACATGAATCTGCAGGATCTCAATTCGTCCTGCTCGATCAGGCACACCTATCTCAATCTCTCTGTCAAACCGACCTGGTCGGCGCAGCGCCGGATCAATGGCCTCCTCTCTGTTGGTAGCGCCGATCACCACCACCTGGCCTCGTTCCTTCAGGCCGTCCATCATTGCGAGCAACTGGGCCACCACCCGCCTCTCAACCTCTCCCGTGACCTCGCCTCTCTTGGGGGCGATGGAGTCGATCTCGTCGATGAATATGATGGAGGGGGCCGCCTTCTGGGCATCTTCGAAGATCTCTCGGAGCCTCTGCTCGCTCTCACCGTAGTACTTGGACATAATCTCAGGTCCGGCTATGGAAAAGAAGTTGGCTCCACTCTCATTGGCCACTGCCTTGGCTATGAGGGTCTTTCCTGTGCCAGGAGGCCCGTAGAGCAGAACTCCTTTCGGCGGCTCAATGCCCAGCTTTTGAAATACCTCAGGATGTTTCATGGGCAGCTCAATCATCTCTCGCACCCGCTGAACCTCCTCCCGCAGACCACCCACGTACTCATATGTAGTGCCAGTGGCTTTTACTGAACGGATGCTCTTGGCAGGCTTTTCCAGGAGCAGTATCTCTGTCCTCTCACAAATGACCACCACATCATCAGGATAGGTCTCTGTGACCACCAGTGGAACTGCCTCCATCCGGCCCATAAACGGATGGGTCCCAGAGCTCATGATTGGCAGAATATCGCCCTCCACCACAGGCCGTTTCAGTGTCTGTCGGCGGATCATGTCTGCGGCTTCATCTCCATAATGCATGTGCGATCCGGATGGAGGCGCCAATACGATCTTCTGAGCATCAGAGAACCTGGCCTTTCGAATCTTTACTCTGTCACCGATTCCTACCCCGGCATTCTGACGGATGAAGCCATCTATTCTGATGTAATCCTGGGACCAGTCCTGTCGGTCGGCACGCCAGACCTTGGCAGCCGTCCGTCTCTTTCCCTCAATCTCAATGATGTCTCCAGGAGAAAGCCGAAGCGTGAGCAGAGCATTGGGGTCCAGGCGAGCTATGCCCCTGGCTGAATCATTGGGGTAGGCTTTGGCCACCTTGAGATGAATGTCCTTCACTTCCCGCACATCTTGTCTTTATTTATCCCAAGCGATATAAGTTTATCCGATGCCTAAATGAGGCGGCTTTATGCCACCCCGGCATCTATCCCATTCAGGTTTCTTTGCGACAGGCGCAGTCAAAGACATCTTTTGTATCAACCCTGAACCCCTTCATATCAAAGTATGCAAAGTCGTTCCAATTGCTATAGCAGCACGGCAACCAGCTTTCGAGACTAGCATCTGTATCGTTATATCTTTCGTGCAAATCTCTAGTCTCAATATTCTGGAAAATATCGAAAGAACCTACGTATCGTTCCTCTCCCTCAATGATAGTGGGATAAACCCTCTTCCCGAAATCATATCGATTATCTTTAATTTTGTATTTCAGATCTGTTATGCCTGTTGTGGATGCTTCGGTTCGATAACCCATATATTTCGTTGGCTTCAGCTCCCCTAAAATAAATGAATCATTGATGATTGTCAGATTCTTGGGGTCACCCCGGAGGGTACTGAATTCAGTAACATTGATTTTATCCAGAACAGTAGCATTCATCTTCTGCAACCACATTACCGAAATTTTTTCTGCAGAGAGCTCACGGTTGTATAACGAGCTGCTGCTTATGTAGTCTCCGTTATTCACCTCGAGATCTCTATCATTTATCTGGCGACCGATGTAATCTATTGCCCGGATAGACTTTAAATTAACAGGCCATATTTCATTCTTGTATTCAATTGTATATATGTTTGAACCTGATGGTTTCTCTACTATTATGCTGATTTCGTCTGGATAAACAGTTGATATCATTGATAGATCATCCACAGACCTGTAATTTCCTTCCATAGAACTTGTCCTTTCACTCAAACGAACGTCATTTGACATAAGTTCTGCATAATAGGACTGATAAGAGCCAAGAGTTCGATCATTTGTATTTACCGGAGAGACATTTCCTTGCACAAATCCTTTCATATCAAAGCTGAAATTGCTGCTCTCTCGGTAGAGCAACCATTGAGCAGATGTGTTGTTGCCCTTGATAGAAAGGCCTGTAAATACTCCTTGCACATTTAAAATAAGTACTATTGCCATTATCATAAGAACCAGTAGTATCCTGAGCGTCATTAAGTTCACTATGTACTGGTCTATAATAAAGTTTATTACTGATGAGATGTTTTTACATTTAAGCAAAAAGTTTGGAGGGACTCAAAATGAAGATCATTAAAGGATCTTTAGCGTTTACACTTGCATTGTTAATTAGTGTTTCGCTCACATCCGGTCTACAATTGACAGCTTTGACCGGTAGCAATGGCGGTAGCTCTTCAACATCAGTTGTTTACGGAGCTACTGTAACAGATTATGCAGATCAGCAGATAGGACTAAATCCTACCACGCTTGCGGCAACCTCTTCTATATCCGGCTCAGGAACCTTGCCATTCAGCTCACTAACCATCAATGACGCCAATGGAAACTTTGCCTCTGTCTCCAGGAGCGTTTACGGAATATCCGGAGTTACAACCTGGAATTATGAGTGGCAGACATATTTCCCATATTCAGCAACTGTAGGCTACGGCGTCGGGGCATGGCTGAAACTGACAGCTTCAAAAGCTACCCAGATATATGGCAAAGGCTATGCATCCAACCGTGAAGGAGACGTCGCCCAGGCATATATGACGGTAGGAACAACATCTGGAAGTGCAGTTTCATCTATCAATAGCTACTCCATAAACCCAACTGCATTTACCAATGAGGCGCGTGTATACCAAGATGCGGTCTCTGCATCAAGCACATATCCAATTGTTGTATATGGTGCTTCGAATAACAATGATGGCGATAGTACTGTTGCATCTATCTACATGAATAAGGGAACGATTGACACTCCAAAGACAAATGTGTACGCTGGCAAGACAAGCTGCTGGTCATATCCATCGGCATCTTCAATAGACACAACAGGGTACAGCAAGCTGTATGCATATGCATCAAACTCAGAAGACGATAGCTCTAGATTTGATCTCTATTTATCCAATGGAAAGATATCTGCCCCGTATTTCTATGGATGGAGCGGAACTCAAACCACAACTACGAGCACAACCAAATATGCAGAAACCTGGGGAAAAGTCTATAATGCATATGGCACGACGGTATTGATAAATACGGTCGGCCTGGATAAAGCAGTGGGATACCAGGACGGATGGGTTTCGAGTTCAAGTGGATGGACTAAAACCAAGGTTGAACGAGGCGAAGGCTATTTCGCAGCTCAGAAAACGAATAACAACCAGTTCGGCACAGTCTCGGTTAAAACCAGGTCGACAAAGAGCGATGTTGTCATCTCGACAGAAGGATTCGGCACCAAAACAGCTTTGTACCTCGATCCACTCTACTGGAAATATGTGACCAGCTATGGTGCGGCAGATGTTAAAGATGACGTGGTCGATTCCCTCCTGAAGAAGGGATATGCAGTCACCTATTACAGGGATTCTGCAGTGTCAAAAGATAAGGTTAAGCAGATGGATGAATACAAAGTCTCAGCAATACACACAGATACCACAACAGACACGCTCACCCTCAGCAAATCAACAGACGGCACAAATGCTGATACTATGACAGCTGCTGATCTCAAGGCTGCATACACCAATAACAATGGAATGGCCATAGTCTTCGGAAGCAATTCATTTACCAGCACTGCTGCAAATACATGGGCAGATGCCGTGAGCAACGCGGAAGTTCGAGGAGGAGCAACCAATATTTGGGGTATTGCATTTTCACAGAGTTTCATAAAGAAATACTTCACTGCAATGGGTTATGGATATAGCGCTTACTACGCCAATGAATACGCTAAGGGTACAGGTACCTCAAAACTTCGACTGCTTGGCAATACTGGGTTTACGCTGTGAATTAACCCAGCAATTGCCCACTATTTTTTGTTTATAAAGTTTAAATATACTATATGAATAAAGCTTATCACCTATGAGATCGCTTTAGCTTTTAATAAATTAATAGGGGATTAGAAGATGCAGATCATAAAAGAGTCTTTGGCTCTAACGCTCATCTTTTTTTTAAGCGTTTCGATGGCTATTGGCATGGAGCTTACAGCTTCAATAGGTGGAAATGGCGATACATCTTCAACAACGATAGAATACGGCGCCACTAAAGAAGACTGTGCTAATGAGCATATTGGGCTTAATCCTGATACGGCCACGCTATCAAACTCGTTTTCCGGCACCGGTAGCTTGCCATATAGTTCGATAAGCATCAAGGACTCCAAAGGCAACTATGCTTTTGTTTCCAGAAGCATTTATGGAAAGTCAAAAACTACGACATGGACCTATGATTGGAATACCGAATATCCAACTTCGACTACAGGTGGATCTGGCGTAGGAGCTTGGCTGTCACTTACCTCAGCAAATGCCAACTCTATATATGCCAGCGGCTATGCTTCAAATCGAGAGGGAGACATTGCCCAAGCTTATATGACATTAGGATCATCATCTCGATCCATTGCCTCGTCTATAAGTGACTACTACCTGCATTCCATTGCATTCTCCAATGAGGCTTCAGCATCTCAAAGCGCTACCTCTGCTACGAGCACGGGTCCAATTGGCGTTTACGACTATTCCAGCAACAGGGAGTTCGATTATTCGACTGCATCGATTTATGCAAATAAAGGCTCAGTCAGCAACCTGAAGTCCATTGCGTCTTCTGCCAAGACGAGCACCTCTTCGAGCCTGTCAGCTTCATCAGTTGCATCAAATGGGATCTCAAGAATGTATTCCTATGGATCTAACCGCGAGGGTGATAGCTCCAAATTCAACCTGCTGGTAATCAACGGCCAGACACAAGATTTGAGCATATCGGGATCCAGTGGAACCAGTTTTGCAGATGCGACAGGAAGCGTCTCCGATGCATATGGCGCGTTGTCTGATATAAGCTCACAGGGCCTGGATAGAGCATTGGGATATCAAGAGCATTGGGCTTGGAATTACAAGACGAAAACCTGGACAAGGATCAAGACCAAGGTCCAGAGAGGCGAGGGCGATTTTGGAGCTCTGAAAACAAATAATGCCCATCTTGGTGCAGTCTCTGTTGCAACTCGATCGACAAAGAATGATGTGATCATTTCTACGACAGGGTTTGGCAGCAATACTGCCCTCATTCTTGACCCTCGACGCTGGGAATTTGAGTCAGATGTTGGCGGATCTGGTATTCGTGATTCCGTGATGACATCCCTCAAGAGCAAGGGTTACGCGGTTACCTATTACAGTGATTCTGCTGTGTCAAAGGATAAAGTCAAACAAATGGATGAATACAAGCTTTCTGCAATTAACACTCACGCCTCCTCATCCTCGATATACCTCAGCAAATCAACTGACGGCACTAATTGGGATACAATGACGGCAACCGAACTCAAGAGCGAATACACAAATAACAATGGCATGGCCCTCATAATCGGATGCGATTCATTTACGGACACCGGGACAGGAACCTGGGCAGATGCAGTAAGCAATGCAAATGTTCGAGGAGGAACGACATCCTCATGGGGCATAGTGTATGGCAGGACTTATATAAACAGATTCTTCAGAGCAATGTCTGTCGGCTATACAGCCACAAAAGCAAATGATTATGCTGCTGGCAGGAATGGTGCAAAGTTGCTTCTGCTGGGCAATACTGGTTTCACTCTGTGATTTAAACAGGCATCGGCATTTGCCCAATTTTTTCTATTTTCAAAATCAATATCATAGACCATATCTGCGCAGTGGGGATTTTCCAAGTTGTTCTTTCGCGATCACGACTATAATGATTAACGCACACTAGTTAAGAATCATTCTCCATATAATTGATGTGTTTTTTAATTTTTAATTTCGATAAAATTTAAAAATATTTGTATTTTTAAAAATCGACAAACTCAGATAGTTTATATTATCCTGCAATTAATTCATTGAATGAAATTAAATAATTTTTGATGCGGGTCAAAACATCATACGACAGTATAATGTATATATGATATACTAACGATCGTTTGTTAATATTAGACTTTAGAACATAAATGCTCAATTTTAAATAATTTAAATCAACAAGTTATTGATAGTAGAGACTTATCGAGTAAATGTAAAAATATAAAATTTATGTAATTCAATCTATTCAGCTGTTAAATTTGCCTAAGAATTGCCAACAGAATATAATATATAAATAACTATAATAAAGTTTATTACCTATGAGCCGTCTTTACATTTATAGAATTATTGAGGTGACCTGCTATGCATATTAATATTCGATCTTTAGAATTGACAATTGTCTTTCTAATTTGCATTTCTATTTCTGCTGGTCTGGAGCTTTCAGCGTCCATGGGTGGAAATCAAGGCAGTTCTTCGATGATGAATAGATATGGTGCCACGGTATGTGATTATGCAAATCAACACATTAGCTTAAATCCATATCCCGGCAGCCTGTCGAATGCCTATTCTGGCACAGGAAACTTGCCAGTTAACTCTTTAAGCATACGCGATACAAAGGGCAATTACGCATGTGTATCAAGAAGCGTTGGGGGTGAGACAGGAATCACTGCTTGGAGCTTCGATTGGGATACGTATTATCCATATTCGTCTTCGCTGGGCTCAGGAGTTGGGGCGCGGCTAAAATTTACTGCAACGCGTGCATCTTCGATATTTGGATCCGGCTATTCCTCAAATAGGATGGGCAGCATCGCCTCTGCGTCCATATCAGTTGAATCATCGCCGTCTGATGCCGATTCGGATCTTATTGAATACTACGCAAATCCGACATCATTTGTCGGTGAAGCTCGTGTATATCAGAGCGCAGGCTATGCTAAGAGCACTGGTACAATCGAAATATCAGATTATTCGAGCAACGCAGAGGACGATTGTGCATCCGCTTCAATTTCTGTGACAGATGGATCGGTTGTCAAACCAATAATAACCGTGTACTCTCAAAGGACGAACACCTGCTCCAATTCACTAGCCTCCTCGATTGCTTCAAACGGGGAAAGCAAGCTGTATTCTTATGCTTCCAATGCAGAAGGTGATAGCAGCAAATTTGCCTTGACCGTTAACAACGGCAAAATAACAAATACTAATTTATATGGCTTGGCTGCAAAAAATTGCGCACAGACAAAGGGAAGCGTTTCAAGTGCTTACGGAAAGCTTGCTGAGATTACCGCACAGGGATTAGACAATGCATTGGGATATCAAGAACGTTGTTCCTGGAATGCTGAGAAGAAAATCTGGGAAAAGATCAAAGTGAAGGTCGAAAGAGGCGAGGGTGATTTTGCTGCATTGAGACAAGATTATGCCGATTTTGGGAGGGTTTCGGTTGGCACTTTGTCATCAAAGAGTGATGTTACCATCATGACAAGTGGATTTGGAGTGAAAACTGCTTTGATCCTCGATCCCAACTGTTGGGAATATGAAGCGGACCTTGGTGCAAGCAATATTCGCGATACCATAATGTCCTCTCTAAAGGAAAAAGGATATGCAGTTACATATTACAGCGATTCTGCTGTCTCAAAAGACAAAGTAAAAAAAATGGATGAATACTGGATTTCTGCAATACAGAGCCATACGACTCCGACCACGATGTATCTCAGCAGATCCTCTGACGGCAAAAACAGAGATACGATTACTGCATCGGAGCTCAAGAATGCATATACCTACAGCAATTGCATGGCTCTGATAATCGGATCTGAGACATTTTCAAATATCGGGTCAGGATCGTGGGCTGAAGCCGTTAGCAAGGCAAGCGTTAGGGGTGGAACTACATCACCCTGGACGGCCTCATATGGACGGGATTTTATAAACAAATATTTCTATGCGTTGTCCTATTATTATTTGGCCTCAAACGCAAACACTTATGCTGCGAGCGAAAATGGTGAAAAGCTCTTAATTCTTGGCAATTCGAAGTTCACCCTCTGATGGAACAAGGCTTGTCAACTACCGCGTCCTGAAGGGCGCGGCTTGCCTCTACGCAAAAAGTCGCGAGGCGTAAGGGTGGCCGACTCGTCATGCTGACTACATTGTGGCGAAGATTAGCTCGCTGGCACCCCAGGTACGGGAGGAGAGGTTCATTTGTCATGCTATCACCTAGATCGGTTGCCCGATCTCATATGCCTCCGATACCGTGTCCCTGTATTTGCTTGTACGAGTCAGTTAAGCCGTGTGCCTATTCCTTGGGCAACATGGTGAACGGATAGCCAAAAATAGTACTGCGTGAGATGGATCGTCATGGATCTTTTCGAAGAGATTATTGCCGCTGCCCGCGGCGAGGTTGAGGTCGATCTACTTTTATCAGGCGGCCTTGTGGCCAATCTCCCCTCCGGAGAGATTCAGCCGGCTGATGTTGCCATTCATAAAGGTCGGATTGTCGGCTTTGATTGCTCCAGTGCGCGTCGGGTTTTAGAGATGGATGGAAGGATTCTTGCGCCGGGATTCATAGATGGTCATGTACATATCGAGAGCAGCATGGTCACAGTGCCAGAATTTGCGCGGGCTGTGGTGCCCAGAGGGACCACGACTGTGGTCGCCGATCCTCACGAGATCGCCAATGTCTGGGGAGAGGCTGGCGTTCTATACATGCTGGAGTCCTCACGAAATGTTCCTCTAAACGTCCATGTGATGCTGCCCACATGTGTTCCTTCCACCAATCTGGAAACCGCTGGCGCGGCATTGAACGCAGAGGATTTGGCCCCGTTAATGGACGAGGAGGGGGTTCTCGGCCTGGCTGAGGTCATGAACTATCCGGGAGTTGTCTTCCGCGATCCACAGGTGATGAAGAAGATTGCTCTGGCAGGAAAACGAAGGGTGGACGGACATGCGCCTGGGCTATCTGGTTGCGATCTTGCTGCCTACGTCTGCGCAGGCATCCGTTCCGATCACGAATGCACGAGCCTTGAAGAGGCCCGAGAGAAGCTGTCTTTTGGAATGTACATCATGCTGCGAGAGGGCAGTGCAGCCAAGAACTTGCGTGATCTTCTGCCGCTTGTCAACTACAGGAACGCTCGACAGTTCCTCTTCGTCTCGGACGATCGGCATCCAGCCGACATCCTGCAGGAAGGACATATCGATTTCATGGTGAAGACTGCGATCTTGCAAGGCCTGGATCCAATCATTGCCCTGCAGATTGCGAGCCTGAATGCAGCCCAGTACTTCGGCCTCTCCGATCTGGGAGCCATTGCACCGGGCTATCGGGCCGACATCGCCGTCCTGGATGGCCTCGATCATCTCAATGTGGTCCGGGTGATCAAGGACGGAACGGTGGTTGCGGAAGACTGCGACCTCATCGCCCCGCTAAAAGCGCCGGTCCGAGCAGTGCACAGAAAGATGCATATCGGCCCCATCGGGCCAAAGTCGTTTGCCATCCGGGCTGAAAAGGGTCCCGCGAGGGTTATCGGCGTAGTTGCCAATCAGATCATCACAAAATCACTTCGACTTACTCCCAAGATAGAAGATAGAAGGGTGGTCAGTGACCTGGATCAAGACATCCTGAAGATGGCTGTGGTCGAGAGGCACAGGGCCACCGGCAACGTGGGTCTGGGCCTCGTGCAGGGCTTTGGCCTCGCAAGAGGTGCCATTGCCACATCGGTCGCCCACGACTCGCATAACATTGTCGTCCTTGGAACATCAGACGAGGAGATGCTCGCAGCAGTCCTGGCAATCGAGCAGATGGGCGGGGGGCTCGTGGCTGTGGAGAACGGCCTGGTCCGGGCGAGCCTGCCTCTGCCGGTTGCCGGTCTTCTATCTGAGGGATACATGCGGGACGTGGCAGAGGGAATATCTGAGTGCACTGATGCGGCTCATGCGTTGGGATGCAGGCTCACAGACCCGTTTATGACGCTCTCGTTTCTCTGTCTGCCTGTGATCCCGGAGCTGAAGCTGACGGACAGGGGGCTCGTGGATGTGGGGGTGTTTAGTCTGGTGGGGATGTTTGGGGATGGATAAAAGTGAGCGCTTAGCAGCAGATGCAGAGCAAACACATCAGACATCCCATTCAGCCACTGCGGATGCGGGCTTGAATATATTTGTAGAAACCGAGAACGTGAATTTGCCGGACCGATTGCTTCCATCGGCCTGATAGACTGTATATTCCCCTGCCTTCAGAGATGATAACGACATATTGAGCTTGTATAAATCCGGCCCTCCCTCAGGCACCACAGTCAAGCTAATTTTCACTCCTATTACTGATCCGTTGGCCGTGGCCTTTATTGTTTCATCACGTGCAGTTATGCATCCCAGGCCACTGATTACGCCATCGTTGTCAACCAGATACAACTTCATCTTCTCCCGGGGTTCGCCCATAAGATCGATGGACCAGGCTCCGGTTACATTCACATTTTCCATGGAATTCGCCGCAGCAATCTCTTTTCCAGACTCGTCTGAAAAATCATCGAGAAATCCAAGGCCCTCGTCTTCCATCATCGTGGGGGCAAGGGCGTCAGCCTGCAATAAATAACAGGCAATAACTGCTATGCATGGCAATAACTTGTAGATCATATCAACCTCGCAGGACCGGCTAATGGACCGATTTCATCTCACCATTATTACTATATGACGATTTTGGTTTAGTTGAATGTCGATGCCAAACCCTTTTCTCCTTTCTCCCCAAATCAAGATCAGCTTAATCTCACAGGACGATTCACCTTTGACACACACACCAGTCTGGTTTCGCTACAGCCCCAAGAACTCCTACAGCATCGCCGCCCTCCTGCCACTGGTCGAGGCTGGTCTCGCCCGCGAGCCGAGGTCCGGAATCATGCTTTACAGCATTGCCACAGCCCAGGCCGAAGAGGTCTACGCTGAGGTGGACCGAGCCCGATCCGTGGGAGCCGTGGACGCTATCTACGTGGCCGGCGGCCCCCATCCCTCAGCTCTCCCGGAGGAGGCGCTGGATCACTTCGACTTCGTAGTCATAGGCGAGGGAGAGGAGACGCTGCCCGAGCTATTGCGGACGATTAGAGCGGGAAGAGATCCATTGGCTGTTCGCGGCATAGCCTGCAAGGCTGCAGGTAGTGTCAGGATCACAGAGACGAGGCCAGCAGTGAACCTGGACCTCTATCCGCCCTTCTCCAGAATCCTGGCCCCAATCGAGATCTCCCGCGGCTGCCCCTGGGGGTGCACCTACTGCCAGACCTCCCGCCTCTTCGGCACCTGCATGCGTCATAGGTCCATCCCAATCATAGAAAAATACGCCCGCCGCCACAAGGATATCCGTTTCACCTCCCCAAACTCCCTGGCCTATGGCTCCGATGGCAGAAAGCCGAGGCTTGAGAAGGTTGAAGCGCTCCTAAAAGCATTGTCTGGACAGAAGAAGCCTATTTTTTTCGGCACCTTTCCCTCCGAGGTACGGCCAGAGTTCGTCTCCCAGGAATCCCTGGAGCTTATCACAAAATACTGCTCAAACAAAAGCATAAGCCTTGGCGGCCAGTCCGGCAGCCCTGAAATGCTCCGCCGAATCGGTCGGGGCCATGACAGAGATGTGATCGAGATTGCTTGCGATCTTGCCCTGGACTTTGGCCTTGTCCCCCAGGTCGATTTCATCTTCGCCCTGCCGGATGAGTCTGCATATGACCAGCGCCTGACCCTCGATCTTGTGCGCTGGATCGTCTCCAAAGGCGGGAAGGTGCGCGCGCACCGATTTACGCCCCTGCCCGGGACACCACTGGCGAACAGGCTGGCAGCACCTCTGGCCGATGAAGTGAAGGCAAGCCTCGGCAGACTGGCCCTGCAAGGAAAGCTTACAGGATGCTGGTCTATCCGGGAGCAGGAACGGATCGACAGATTAAACGCAACAGAACGACCTGCGCAACTGCAAATCGATTCTAGACGTAAAACTGCTTGAAGGGCTTTCGATACTCGTCCTGCAGCTCATATTTTATCGTTATCCTTTCGGGCATGATATGGATCTCTTTTACGGACTGAGAGAAGAGATACCAGATGAATCCCCGATCGGGCAGCTTGTACCTGTCCGGCAGCCCTGATGTGAACTCAGACTCGCCCAGGATGTAAGTCCTGAGCAGCTCGCTTCCCGAGGCAAAAAGAAATGGAAAGCTCACGCTATCTATCTCATGTTGGCTGGAGCCCCTGAGGCGCAGGCGCTGGGCCAGGAACTCCAGGTATTCTTCCTTTGACACCACCAGTTCTCTGGACTCGCTCAAAATGCTATCACCACAGACACGCACCTACCGGAGGCAAGATAAAAGTTATCGTCGCCCTGGGCACGAGATCAGCCTGACAACTAAACCATAAGCTTGATGCTCTCTTCCTTCTCAGCATGGGCTGAACTGCCAGTGCCAGAGCAACGGGATTGAGGATAAGTCATAGAAAATACGCCGTCTTTTGCTCTCGTTTTAGATGAATCGCTCTCTGAAATGCCCAATCCCAGTTCGTTGATCTGCATGATCAGGCCTGTGAAGGCTTCCATCTCCTTTTCTATAACCTCTTTTGGCGTAAAGTAAATGCTCCTCTCCGAGACCACAGTGAGTTCGTCAGGTCCCCGGAAGACGAGCCTTCTCTTTCCGTCCCGTCGCAGGGCCATCCTGATGTCACGGTCATGCGCCAAAGTCATGCCAGGTATAATCACCCTATCTTTTACATTTGTAAGATCTATTCTATTAAAGTCCTCCAATGTGATCAAATTTCCGATCTCCTTTTTCGTAGCAACAACATTTACCTCATCACCCAATTCCTGGAAGATCGAAGCCAATAGAGGATATGCAATCGAGCTTGTAATAATAGTCATACTCATCTCGATTTTTGGCAGCCGTTTCAGATGCTCTTTATGATGGGCCAGGGCAAACGGCGCACCAGTAAGCGGGTCCCATAAAGGAGTGCCAATGACCCGGAAGTCATAGTTCTCACTGACCTCCGTCGCGATGCGACGGATATCCTGCGCGCCGTAAGGCACTATTCCCGGCATCACAGGCCCGTTGCCGAAGATGAGACCCTGCTCCAAGCTGTTTGCAAAGGACATGATCATCAGGCCTTTTGCCCCCATCTCTTCAATATCCCTGCAAGTCTTCGCAAGCTCTTCGCCGTCGTTTACTCCTGGAACGAGCACAATCATGGCGTATAGATCCGCTCTCTCGCAAAATGTCCTGAAATTGCTGAGAACTATCTCAGGATTTTTGTCGTTGACATACTTGTGGCGAAGTCGAGGATTTGTGGAGAATATAGAGAAGCTTATCCTCTTCACTCCAGCATCGATCAGCAGATCTGCCTCGTCTTTCCCGGTGAATCCCTTTCCGCTGGTGTAATCCAGAAATACTGGCACTTGGCCATTGCTGACAGTATCCACAAGATCTAAAAGTCGTGGATAGCAGCTTATGTCCCCATTTCCCTTGATGATGATCATCTCCGGGGAAGCTGAGACGCTTTTTTGCGATACTTCAAAGAGCAATTGGTCCAGGGGCTTGAACCCCGGCTCGATTTCAATTACCTCTCTTGAGCAGTAGTCGCACCCCAATTTGCACGGATCGCATCTTTTACATCCGAAGGGGACAACATTGCGTACACCTTTAAAATAGCAGAAGCTGCAAAATCCGCCGCAATCCAAGCCAGGCCTGCCACCAACATCCACTGTCACCTGCATAGACACTGATCTGAAATAAGGTAATTAAATCTTGTGAGAATTTGTTCAACTGATCTACTGGAAAATAAAAATCTATTAATTGCTTTCGACCCATTCACTTTTTTGTCTAGGGAAGGCAATACGCTGGAGGATCACGAATTGGCTGGTCCTCACAGTTCGTAGCGATATCTTCATCCAGCAGCTTTCTGGCCGCGATGAGATCTTTCAGACTCATCTGTCCGGGAGCTGTGCTTTCCGTCACAAAACCGTACATCAGAGCTGAGCCGTAGAGGGGAGCCACCGCGCGCAAATGCCTTCCGATCCTACCCATAGCGATCATGCACAGAGGCATATCTGCATCCAACAGGAACTGCAATATCCTCAAATTATCCTTAAGATTCTGTGGTGTCAGGGCAATCTTTGCTATTGCTGCCTTTGCGTTTTTCATCTGATCATAGACCTGATTTAAACGTGCCTCATCAAGCATATTTTGGAAATCATGGTACGAAACTATCACGGGCTTTTTTATCATGGACATGGCCTCGTCCCTCTTATCTGCCAACAGCTCCACGTCCACGTAATCAGCATAGCAGGAGGCTTTGATTAAGAGATCTATCCGCTGCCCTTCACCACCTTGATACATTCCTCCCTCCGCACGCATTCGAACTGTGGCGATGATGGGCTTGGCGGTGGCCTCTCGCAACGCCTTTAAGGTCTCCAGGGGATCGCTATTATGAATCAGGTCCAGCCGCAGCTCTATCATGTCTGCCTCTTCTGCAGCACTCAGATGTTTTCCTGCGTCCTCGCCAAGCACCGCCACTATAGCCGACCTATGAATCATGCTCACCCCTGCCAGTTCAATTCACTGCTCGACAATGCTCTCATCGATCTTCATTCCAAAGTGACGGGCGCTCTCTTCAAGATGGACCAGCACCTCATCACCCGCCTTGAGGTCAGTCACTGCCTTGGGAAGGCCGTCTGAACCCACAAGCTTTATGGTCTCGGCATTTTGCAGAAGCGTGCTGATCCTCTGGCCGGATGCTTCAGCTTCAATCAGCATCATAGGCCTCTTCTCAATCTTGGCCCTTCCAACAATTGCAGTTCTCGCCAGGCCATCCTTGCTGACGATTGTGATCTCGTCTCCAGACTTCAGCTCAGAGAGATAACGGGTCTTCTCCCCAACCCGAATGTAGGCATGCACCGCACCGGCGTTCACCCGGAAAGGCCGGGATGCCACGTAGGGGCTGTCCTCAGACTCACTGTGAACCAGGAAGAAACCCTTGGCCTGAGATCCTATGAGCATGCCCTCTCCAAATGTCATCATGCTGGCAGTATCCACGCAGACACGATCGCCCATTCCCACAGGCTTGACAGAGGTGACTGTCGCGGATATCATCTCAACTCTCCCTTTTTCCGACTGCTCGACTGCCTGCATGACTCTCTTGATCTCAGATGGGTCGGAGCTGTCAAGCAGCACGCCTGCAGATCCCTTCTCAAGGGTGCCAAGAGCGAGACGTGCCTCCTCCGCAGTCTTGATGCCGCTGATGATCTTGACTGATGTGCCCTCGAGCCCAGCTATCATGTTCTCCAGAGGGATGACCTTCCAGTCTGTGCCTATGACCAGAAGATAGTCCACAGTCCTTCCGATCTCAACTGCGAACTGCTCGTACCTCTTGCCGGCAATGACAACATAGGCCGCCTTGGCTCCATCAATGCTTCTGGCGAGTGCGCCATCCCGGCTGCTACCAGCCTCCTTTGGAAGAGATATCGTCCCATCGCCTTCTCCGCCTCTGCCTATCACCAGAATGTCTTCAGTACCTCTCTTTTCGCCAAAGCAGGCCACCCTGATCTTGCCCAGTTCACGAACCCGATCAATGTTCTCCCTGTCCACCAACACGCAGTCGAATCCAGATTCAAGTGCGGTAGTGATCAGGGGTTTGATCTCATCCCAAGGTCCATTGGCCATGAGCCACTTCTCTTTCATGTGTTACGCCTTGATACACCAATTACTAATCCCTTTTGCCGGAAAAATGAGAAGTTAAGAAATTTATAGGATGAGACCTGAGTTAGATCATGGACAGACGGTTGGTTTACAGTCCGGTGGGCATTCTCTTCATGCTCATGTTTGCCTTCTTGCTCTTCATAGTAGTGGGCTTTCTCTTCTTGGACCTGGCCAGAACGGCCTTTACCAAGATCGGATTCTCCTGGAGCCAGGCCCTCCTTGTGCTCCTGGTATCTCTTTTTGCCAGCAGCATCAACATACCGGTAACCAATCTCCAGTGTAGCACTCCCCTCGTCAGGGAACGGTACGTCCGGGCCTTTGGCATATCCTACCGGGTTCCTGTGGTGGATGTGGTAAGCTGCCAGACTCTCTTGGCTGTGAACGTTGGAGGCGCTGTGATACCGTCTCTGATCTCAATTGCCCTGGTCCTCCGGTTTCCTGATTCCCTCAGCTATGCCCTTATCAGCATAGCCTTTGTGGCCCTATTAACAAACCGGGTGGCAAAGCCAGTAAAGGGCGTTGGAATCGTCACCCCGGCCCTTCTGCCTCCGTTCTCAGCCGCCCTGGCGGCAATCCTCCTGGTCTATCTCGGCGGAGCCCCCCATAACCTCATATTTCTCATCGCCTACGTTGGCGGGACGCTGGGAACGCTGGTTGGTGCAGACATTCTGAACCTCAATAAGATCCGGGATCTGGGAGCGCCAGTGGCCAGCATAGGTGGCGCCGGGACCTTCGACGGCGTCTTCCTATCCGGAATCATTGCTGTGCTGCTGGTATGAGTTAGATGGAAAAGTGCTTTAAGAAAAAAGAAGAGGCAATAAACTATGGGAAAGAGCAGGGGCAATGCCCAGAGCTTTGGGGATTTTCTGGCTGATCTGAAAAGGGACGGACTGCTAAAAGAGAATCATGAATCGGTGTCATCAAGGCTTGAGGTCACAGACCGAGCCTGGGGAAAGGGGCCCATCCTGTTTGACAACGTCAACGGCCACAAGTGTGCCTTGAACATCCTATCCACCCGTCAGCTCCTGGCCAGGGCTCTTGGAGTCTCTGCGCCTGATATGGTCCGGCATCTTGCGAAGATAGGCTACGAGGGCCCTGTGCGCGAGGTGGACTCTTCGCCGTTCATGGAATGCATAGAAAAGCCAGACCTCAGTCGCCTGCCAATTCTCACCTACTTCAAGGGCGACGGCGGGCCTTACATCACATCGGCTGTGGTCGTGAGCCAGTTTGAGGGAAAGATCAATGCCTGTGTGCACCGGCTTATGGTGCTTGACAGAGACCACCTGGCCGTGCGACTCGTTTCCGGAAGGCACACTCATCAGTTCTATGAGTCTGCTATGGCCAGGGGCCAGGAGCTTCCTGTGGCCATCGCTATCGGCGTGGACCCGATGATGCTGATTGCCGCTTCGACGCGCGTTCCTCCTGAGAAGGAGTTCTCCTATGCTGCAGCTTTGAGGGGCGCTCCCGTGGAACTTGTAAGGCTGAACAACGGCGTTCCGGTCCCGCATGCTGAGATCGTTTTCGAGGGCTACATCACGAGAGAGCGCGCGGCTGAGGGGCCATTCGTTGACATCACCGGCACCTCTGATCTGGTCAGGCAGGAGCCTGTCATCAGGTTGACTAGAATGATGACCCGAGAGGACCCAATCTATCATGGACTGCTGCCTGCTGGCGGCGAACACAAGATGCTCATGGGAGTGCCCTACGAGCCTCTGATTTATAGAGCGGCCTCAAAGGTGGCAAAGGTCAAAAACGTCATCCTGACGGACGGCGGATGCAACTACTTCCATGCAGTTGTGCAGATCGAGAAGGAGACTGAAGAGGACGCAAGACGGGTCATTGAGGCAGCCTTCCAGGCTCACGGCTCACTCAAGCACGTCCTGGTTGTCGATTCGGACATAGACATCTTCGACTCGCGTGACCTGGAGTTTGCAATTGCCACCCGCATGAGGGGTGACACCGATCTGGTCATTCATCCAAACGTGCGGGGCAGCACCCTGGACCCGAGAAGCATCAATGGCATCACCACCAAAGTGGGTGTCGACGCTACCGCAAGGCTGGACAGGCTCTGGAAGTTTCAGAGGGTCACGCCTATGGGAGAAGGGTAGAAGAGCAGGGCTCTTAGAGCAGGCTTTTCGTGGGGCGCGAGCCCCATTGCCTAAATCTCCAGATAGAGCCGAATGCTATAGACGGTCCCCAGTCCCAGGAACACTGAGAGAACCAGGGCGAAGATCTGAAAGACTATCTCGCTCATTTTATCATGTCTATCTTAGCATAGTTCTGGTCTATCTTTCTTTCTCTTCTTGGCCGAAAATCCGGGCGAGCCTCAAGATGATCGGATGCAGACAATACCTGAGAGGACTTCACGCCAGTGATGATGGCCATAAGCCTCACTTTTCCTGCAAAGTCCGGCCTGATCCTCGCCCCCCAGATTACATTGGCCTTTGGGTCCAGCTCCAGGGTGAGGGCTCCGGCAATGGCAGCCGCCTCTCTCATAGTCATGTCCGGGCCGCCAGTCATATGCAAAAGACAGGCCCCAGCCCCACGATAGTCCACATCGATGAGTGGATTTTTCAGGGCATTTCTCACGATCTTCTCAGGACTGCTCTTCAGCTTTCCTTCCCCCACGAACATGAATGACGCTCCGCCGGATCTCATGATGGTGCAGACGTCTGCATAGTCCAGGTTGATGAGAGACGAACTCGTCAATGTATCGCAGATTCCCTCTACGATCTCAGCCATGATCCTGTTGACAACCGAAAAGGCATGCTGAACTGGCAGGTGTGACGCGAAGTCGAGCAGACGGTTGTTATCCATGACAATTAATGTATCGGCATATCGGCGGACTGCATCCAATCCCTCTTCAGCTACAAAGACACGAGACCTCTCAAGATGAAACGGTGTTGTCACCATTGCCACAACGATTGCGCCCCTTTCTCTCGCCAGGCGGGCTACGACTGGCGCCGAACCAGTGCCAGTTCCGCCGCCAAGCCCGGCAATCACGAAGACCAGGTCTGCCCCCTTCAAGATGCTCTCAAGCTCGGTTGCGGCCAGCTCTGCGGCCTTACTGCCAACCTCCGGGTCTCCGCCAGCGCCATTGCCCTTGGTTATCCTCTGGCCTATCAGAATCAGCTCATCGGCCTGGGCGGTCTTCAACTGCTGGCTGTCTGTGTTGATAGCCACAGTCCTGGCTCCTTTGATCCCCATTTTAGAAAGACTGGTGATGGCGTTGTTTCCGGCACCACCACAGCCGATAACGAGGATCTTCGGCAGGCCGAAGGCGTCATCATAATCGGAAAACTCTCCAGACTCACGTAGATCTAACTGCATTACCTCTTCCCCCTCATTGCTAGCCTAAACAATAGTAATATATGTTAATAATTATTTCGATTAAGCTGTCGGCTTATAATGGCAAAAGTCATGGTGTTTTCGATGTCATCATTGAGAGGAGCGGACGACCTGGCGGAGTTCATAGCCAGGAACTATTCCGGGCGGGTTGTCGAGGTTGGAGCCGGCCACTTCGCAGGTGTTGCCCTGGCTCTCACAGAGCATGGGCTGGATGTGACGCTCACTGACAAAGAAGAACGGGTTCTTGGCAGCCTCTCCATTGAAGAGGATGACATATTCTCGCCGCGGCTGGAGCTGTATCTTGGGGCAGGGCTTTTGTACTCCATCCGTCCGCCCCTGGAGATTCAACTGGCTATGGGCCTTTTGGCCGCCAAGATCGGAGCGGATGTGCTGGTACGGCCACTGATGGACGAGGTCGCGAATCTGCCCGGTTTCTCCAAGAGGCTGGTCAATTCAGGCGAAACTAGCTTTTATCTATTCAAAAGGTCTTGAGTTTTTTAGGACGAAATCAGGGCTAACCCCCTCCATTTCGTATGGTCTACAAAGTACCGAAGAAAAGTTCTTGTTGGATCGGTAGCTGAAGATCTTCATTGGCTACATGAACTAATCGCTCTTTGAAAAGCATCCTGAACTGAGAAATCAACTCTGGAATGGTCATCTGTGGAATCCTTCGTACTATGTAGGAACATGCGGCGATGCTACCAATGAGGTAATAGAACGATATGTAGCGATGCAAAAGGTGAAATAAGCCAATGAGAGTATTCCGATATAGACTCAAAGCGGCTTCTCCATAGACGGCAATATGATTTGGTTATCCAAGACTGGGGCTACAGTCTGTGGCAAAAGCCTAGATGCCCGCCAATTCATTGGCGGGAGTGGTCACCTTGTGGTTACATGCGTAATCTGAAAGACCTGCAGCAAATAACAAAAATGAAGGTGATGCCAATGGATGCATCTGATATTGTCCAAACCTATAGAGAAAACCATGAGCGCAAGCGAAACATGTACATATCGGTTTCTCACTATTAATTATGGTGATTTCCTATGGATGCCTTTGCAGTTGCCTTCTTGATTGCAAGCGGACTGATTATCCTGCTGTTATCCGGATGGAGGGGACTGGTTAGGTTTGGAGTGTCTTTACCATTGCTGGTTTTGGCCATAGAACGTCTGGCATCTCTGAGAACTGCATAGAGCCAACGGTCACCTCCGGCAAAATAGACGAAGAATCGGTTTTTCCCAGTAAGAAAGCGCCGAGGGTGGGATTCGAACCCACGATCTCCGGGGGAGAACAGGTTTAGCAAACCTGCGCCTTACCAGGCTAGGCAACCTCGACTTACTCCAAGAACTCCGCAGTTGAGATATTTAAATTCTCCGTTCACATGCCTTCAGAAGCGCCGAGCCATCGTCATCACTCCACGCACGCCAGCAGATCCTTGCTAGTTATGATCCCCACCAAGGCTCCGCCCTTCATCACCGGCAGCCTCCGAATCCCGTGCTCACGCATCAGCCTCGCAGCCTCGGCTGTAGAGGCGTCGAGGTCGATTGTGACGAGCGGCCCGGCGGTCATGATTTCCCGGACGGCTACCCCTGCCGGATCCCGACCTTCGGCAAAGACCTTGAGAAAGACCTGGCTGGTTGTGACTATCCCCAGGCACTCCTTGAGCAGCCCGTCCCCAGCAACGAGAACGCTGCCCTTTTTCAGAGAAGCCATTTTTTTTATGGCCTCCAGGACAGTTGCCTCCGGGCGAACAGTGGCTATGGGATAGCTCATCAGATCTCGAACCTTCATATCGGCCCCACTCAAATAATAATGCAATTATTAGCAGATAAAGCTGATCCATTTTTTGGAAAGACAAAAAAGATGAACGGAAAACCGCCCGGCTTCAGAGCACTCCCCATTCTAACTCCAGTGCAACCACAGGTTGTTCGAGTCCAAAGCTCTTGAGGACCAGAGGATGCACCTCACCAAAAGATCCAATCCTCCTTCCCTCAGCCATGAGGTCTGCCCCACGCCCAGGTAGAAGCGCCCCATCTTTGGAGGGCACGATCTCTGCCTTGATGGCCAGCTCCCGGAGAACAGCATCTGCCACCGAACGGATCTCCGAGAAATTGGCACCGCTGTGTATGCTGGCAGCCGCCAGATTCATGTGCGTCCTTCTTGCAAGAACCACGTCTCCCGTGGCAAATATCCTCTGAGGCAGGGGATGATGCTGGTTCATGGCAAAGATCTCCAGGAGGCTTGACAGAAGCGACGTGCGCAAGATGGTGTGCAGCTCGCTGATGGGGTGCATGACCCGCACTGCTGCAGCACACTCCGGTTCACTCTCCCGCCTCATCCACTGGAAATGCATCTTTTCATTGGTGAGGGTGAACGGCATGGTCTCAAGATATCCGAGTCCCGCGAGAAGCTCGCGAATCTCACCCTTCTTTACCTCTGAGGGATGAGCCCGACCTACAGTCACAGTCCTGGGAAGACGGGCCTCCAGCCGATCAAAGCCATAGGCCTTGGCCGCGTCCTCGAAGATATCCCAGGAGTGCATGATGTCCGCCCGGTAGGCCGGAGCCAAAACCTTAACTTTTTCTCCCTCAGCCCTCGCACCAAAGCGCATCCTCTCCAGGCATTCGGCCAGCTCCTCGGGCGTCAGATCAAATCCTATGAGACTGTTGGCCTCCTCTGCCCCGACAGTCCAGGTCGTGGGAGCAAGGTTTGGTGAGACAAAATCGCCCTCGCTTCTCTTGATTAGAACGCTCTCAATCCTGCCACCTCTCTCGGCCAAAGAGGTAACCACAATGTTGAGAGCTTTGTGAACCATGCCATCCATTCCCGTGACATCAATGAACAGGTCCTCGGTCTCCTCAGTGACTGACGTAAGCTCACCATTGATGATCGGCGGAAATGATAGAACCTGATCCTTGGAGTCAACTATGAGCGGGAAACGATCGCAGCCCTTCAGGATGTGGCCGTAGCCTTTCCCTTTAGGATGCTTTTCCAGGATCTCATTCATGCTCATCTCCTCAGAATAGTCCAGCGGCACGAACTTTCTTTCCGGATCCTCGCCAAAGTATCTGAACGGCGGAGTCACGCGAGAGATGTCGTGCACGCCGATGGCCACCTTACGCCGGTTCCGGCCCAGACCCCAGTGCAGGTCCTCCTGAAGGCCCATGAGCGACTCAATGGCCTCGCTTGTAAATGACAGACCACGGACCACCGCGCAGCCAATGAATGGGCGCACCGCCTTTACCGACTCATCCACCTGCAAGATGACCGGGCCCTTGTGAATTGGATACTCGACAAGACCCGTTTTGATGCCCAGGAAGCCCTGCATGGCCCTGGCAACGCCCTCCACGCTGTAGAGGTCAGGCCTATCCGGGAAGAATTCGACATCTACATACTCTTCTTCCGCCCTCTTTCCGATATCTGCACCCATCATGGCCAGCCGGCCCATGATCGTCTCCCGTGAGGCTCCAATCAGCCTCTCCATATCATCGTAATAAACTCTAACAACAGGCATGACCAATCCCTCAGAGCTTGATGCATACAGGCGTCTCGCGCAGCCACTGCAGGTCCGATTGATAGAGCAGACGGAGGTCCTTGAGCCCAAGCTTTAGCATGGCAACCCTTGAGACTCCTAGCCCCCATGCCAAAACGGGATGCTCGATGCCAAAGGGTGCGGTCACCTCTTTTCGAAATACTCCAGCTCCGCCCAGCTCCACCCAGCCAAGCCCGTCTATGAACACCTCAGGCTCGACCGAAGGCTCAGTGTAGGGGAAATATCCCGGCCTGAACCGAACCTCGGGAAAGCCCATCTTGCTGTAAAACTCCTTTAAAATGCCCAGAAGATGAGAGAATGTCACATCTCTGTCCATGACGATTCCCTCGAGCTGCTCGAACTCGGGAGTATGAGTGGCATCGATGGCCTCGCGCCTGTAGACGCGATCTATGCCGAAGGCCTTGACTGGTGGCTCGGGATGCTCGGCCAGATACTTGATTGTCACTCCGGTTGTGTGCGTGCGCAAGACCTCCTGGCGGGCCACCTCCGGCCTCCAGACTCCGCCCCAGCCGAGGCTATCTGCGCCTTTGCCTGACTCATGCATCTCTTTGACCCGTCGGTAGTCGGGAATGTCTGCTATGCTGTCCAGATAGAATGTGTCCTGCATCTCTCTCGCGGGATGATCCTGGGGCTGGAATAAAGCATCGAAGTTCCAGAAGCTGGACTGAACTATCTGGCCCTTGAGCTCCATAAATCCCATCTCCAGCATGATCTCACGCATGAAGTCGATGAGCCTCTGGTAAGGATGCTTTTTGCCTGGAAAGATCTTATCGGCGGCGAGAGTGACGTCGTATGGACGGACCCGAAATTTTGAAATCCGATATTGGTTTGGAACCCGATAATCTAGATTTAAAACTCCATCTTTTTCCATCCATTGGGCGGTCTTGATCATATCGGATGTTATCGCCGAAATATCCTGAATTTCAGGCGTGGAATAATTGATATATGAGAATTTTTTCCCATCTTCTGTGATCTCGTAGCGCCACTCTTTATTATTCATTGAATCAATAAGTTTCCGGCTCTTCAGATCGGCTAGTACTTTTTTATCCAATTCGGAACTTTTCTTCTTCCCTGCAGCCAGCAGCACTTGCAGCATCTCCTCATCTTTGCCCCGAGGTGCATCACCCACGGGACGAATCTCGCCGGCCTGTATGACTGCCCAGCCTTTTTTCCTAAGCCATCCCAGGCTGATCCTATGGTCCGGATCCTTCAGTTCAGACGTAGCTTTGCCCGGACCAATGAATGAAAGTAGTCTCCTTTCAGGAAGCTCAGCTTGGGCATAGTACCTACCTTCTTCGCTAAGATATACAATCTCATCAACGGATTTATTGACTTTAACGAGCCCTTGCTCACCTAGTGCATCCGCTGAAGCTCGCACAGCCTCCGGTTTCATTCCGAGCTTTTTTACGATATCCAGGAGATCCGAGCCTCCTTGAGAAATCGCGTTCAGAACTTTGACATCGTTTTCAGATAGCATCTCATCATCCCGCAACCAGGCCGATTAAGGGCAACGCTGTTCTTGCCCTTTCGACCAATTAAAAGAAAGAAAAGACCAGGTGTCCGAAGATGCCTGAAGCTAGCCTCTCCGGCTTTAATAGCCTGATTTGATGATTTACAATTGAGCACTTAACGATATTGCCCGACACAGTTTTTCGGTTAGATTGATGATTTATAAACCTGTCGAATCGTTCTCCAGTTCATCCAGGGCGCTCATCATGCCAGTTACGCCCATCTCGAAAAACTGCCGGCCCTTCTTTGCCGTTGCTGGCTCGGGATTTCCCATGATACCGTTTCCCATGAGACGGCGAACGTCCTTTTCTATCAAGAAACGAGGCCGCACCGGAAAGTGCTTTGCCGGTCGTCCTCTGACCAGATCCGGACGAATGACCATCATGAGAGAGGTCTCAACCTCGCCTGCGTGCCCGTCATGAGCAGTCTCGACCACCGTATTGTCTATGAGATCAAACAACGAAACCAGACTCACCCTGAAATCGCGCACTTCGACAGCCATCTGACAGGCCTCTTCGAGAGCTGCCATGTGCAGGCCGCCCGCGTGTCCTGTCAGAATCAGGACTTTATTAAAGCCGCTATCTGCAAATGAGAGCAGCAGATCCCGGACAAAACCCCTCAGAGCATCATGCCCAACGGTGATGGTTCCTGGAAAGCCCCGTGTGCTGCGACAGACTCCATAATGAAGTGGCGGAGCCAGGAAGACGCCGCGCGCCTTGGCAACTGCTCGCGCCACTTCAACTGCCTGAACGGTGTCAGTGATCGTAGGCAGATGAGGACCATGCTCCTCAGTCGCCCCAACTGGCAGGATAACCGTCCGGGTCTCTTTTTGAGCCGCTTGTATCTCAGGCCAGCTCATCTCCTCCAAGAGCCTCATACTGTTATGACATCTCCAGCGAGGACGAGCTGCTCTGGCACCTTTAGCTCGAATGACTTGTCGCCCACAGTTAAGGTGTAGGAGGTCATGGGCTTGGTGTCGAAATTAGTGCCGTTTGCAATCGGGCCTTCTGTTGAGTAAGGCAACACAAGGGTGAAGTGCCCGCTGGAATCGCTGACATTGGATTGCTGGTAGAGGAATGCCCTGTTCTTGTTGGTCATAATTGGAACAGAGGCCACGACTCGAGTTCCAGCCGGGGCTGCACCGGAAACGACAACTCCAGGCACATGCTCGAAGGTCTTTACCAGCTTCTGACCACTGCTGGTCACCGCGGTCTCCGACTCATGCACCAGCCGGTAATGCTGAAGGGCCTCTAAGGGGAAGGCAGAGTTGGCAGGACTTAGTGCCCCGATCTCAGCCAGATCTCCAGCAGCTTTTCTCTCCGCAACATAGGCCTCCAATTCCGACCGATTATTGGTGATCTTCGGGGCCTCGGTGAGCACGGGAACAGTGACGCCGTTTCCTGCATCCATGGCGCGATAGGACAGGCCCACGCCGTTGTCTCCAGTGGTCTCGGTGCCATCGAAGAAATACAGACGAGCCGTCATTGTCTTGAAGTAGGGCTCGCGCCAGATCTGGACTGGCACCCACTGGTTGCCCTGCTCCTGATAGACTCCACCCATATATCGAGAATTCGAAATGGAACTCCAGGCAGCCATAGCATGGAACTTGCCAACAGCCATAGGTTGATCGATCATCACATACTTGGTGTTCAGATATGGTGAGCGAGATGCATCAAGAGCTGCAAGCACTTCTTCTGCCCGGCTCTCATTCTCAGCCAGGAAGAATGGTGAAGATCCCGGAGCATTAGTGGTAGCACTGCCTATTCCCTGCTGGAAAGGATTGGCATTAGGCATTCTGTGGCCAATGACCTCGATGAGATGCCCATAGTCCCACCAGGACATAATTCCGTAAGCGGCGTCAGGGTAGACATACCTGCCTTCATCAGGCCTCTTATACATCTCGTAGAGGTCCATTCCGGGGCTAGGAGTGTTGTTCTGCAGCCATGCTGTTGATGTGCGCCAATCCGATTCCGGACTGCTTGTGCTGGCTGCCCATTCTTTGCTCCAGCTGATGCTTGGCATGAGGACCAAGGCGAAGATCAGAACCGCTGCCACGATGATTTTTGCATTGGAGGTTATCAGCTTGGCCAGACCGCGACTTGGATCGCTGGATAGATCCACGTCCAGATTTGCCTCATGGACCCCGAATTTTTGCATTATCCATATTGCCAGAAAGCCCGTGAGAAGGGCCACGTTTACTGCATAATAGTAGGTAAACCTGTTTTGGGCGAGGGTCATGACGAGGATGATCAAAGTCCAGACCAAGACCAGTATATCTGCGGGCTTCTGGACCTTGATGTTCCTGATCATGAGCACAATCAGAGCTATAAGAGCAAACATGAACGATGACAGTAGGAAGGCCAGGTAAATGGCCATCGCCGATGTCGAGGCCGAATCTGGAGTGTAGCCGATGCCCGGAAACGAGGTGATAACGCTTCCAACTGAGAATTGTCCTCCGCTTGAGAACAATGCAGAGGCTTCGCCTACAGTTGCTGCTCCGCCTGTCTTCTGCTGGAATATGTCAAACCCGGCTAAGAGCGGCTTGGTGAACTGGGGAAGGGCAATGTAGAGGACGGCTATGCCTAACGCCACCAATCCAGCCAATGATGCTGGATAGTAGTAGCCTGGGAAGCCCTTCTCCTTGATGGACCTTGACAGCAGAGAGATGAAGATCGCTGCAACCACACCCAAAAGAAGAATAGTGGGTTGGAAGAGACTGTAGAGGTAATGGTTAAATCCGTAATACGAGTCCACAAAGGGAAGCACCAGCAGAGTTGCGACCAAAAAGGAGATGCTTGAAGTTATGGCCAGATACTCCACGTTCTTTCCCCGAAGGTGGTCGAATATGCTCTGCGTCAGCACGAAGAGCAGGATAATTCCCTCGAAGAGGAATCCGGACGACCAGGCATCTATGTAGAGCCCGAGGGATAAGCCCGCCAGGACTGAATACAGGAGTGGCTTCTTGAATTTAGACCAATTGCCCTGAACTGCTGCAAAGCTCATGCTCTTGCCCGAATGCAGGGCGAGAAGCAGGAACATAATTGTGAGAGTGCTGAATAGGATCTCTGCTGCATGGTGATCTGTAAATCCTAGTGTGGTGCGGCTGAAGAGCTGACCGGGAAGAACTGCCACAATAAGCGCCGAGACAAGACCGCAGCTCTTGCCGAACAGCTCCTTTCCAATGAAATACACGGGAAATACCAGAAGTGCGCCCATGACTGCAGGGGTCAGCGCGCCTATGACCTCCACCAGATGATTGCTGGGGTGTCCCAGGCCGAAGATATATGAGAATATGGTTATGGCCCAGCTCAGTAATGGACCAAAATGAAGCGGCGTTCCATTAGGGAAATTGGTCATGGGGTCGAAGAAGAGCCTATGAAGGTTGATAACGGTGCCTTTGGCGAGCATCATGTGATACCAGGAATCTGTCTCGCTGGAAAAGATGACGCTGTTTTCCGATATTACCCGGCTCCAGGGAATGATAGCGCGCAGATAAAATGATAAAATCGCAGCTACTATCAATCCCGCATATACATATAAATCGCTATTCCGCCAAAACTCGGCCTTATTAGCCGTCTTGGCCTTCTTTACCAGGGAGACGGACGAGGCACTCCCCGGCTTTGCCTCATTTGGCTTCGCCGAGGCTTTTTTGCCACTATCACCCTTATTCACAGATCTCTTAGACATCAAGGCCTACAGACAGTTCTATCCTCATAAACGTTTTGAATCATGAATGATATGAGATGAAATTGATCTTTATGGAGAAAATACAGGACGTAACGGGTCTGGGCGGGATGCTGAACGGTTTTAGGGACCTGGTGAAGGACGATAAAAAGGTCATATTCGTCGGCTCTCCAGGATTTTGTACACCATTCGCCCTATTTCTGAGCTATCCGATACGAGAAAAGGATATGGCCTTTCTGCCCGGCCTGCATATGGATAAAGCCAGGCGCATTACTGCCACGGAATATGGAATGGAACTGAAGGACGCGACTGATGCAGAGGCGGATGTGGTTGTGATCCTAGGAGGCATGGCCATGCCCAAGATCGGTGTTAAGCCGGAAGAGATGAAAGAATTCCTCAGCAAAATGAGATACAAGAAGCTGATAGGGGTCTGCTTCATGTCTATATTCGAGAGAGCTGGATGGTGCTCAGTACTGCCATTCGACTTCGTCATGAATGTGATGCTTGAAGGAGAGATATCCCGCTGATATCTCTTTTTTAAAAAAACAAAAATGGGCCCGACGCGATTTGAACGCGTGACCTCACGGTTATCAGCCGTGCGCTCAACCTGGCTAAGCTACGGGCCCGGTCCGCACTTTGCATTGATGATCCCATTTATAATTGTTTCCCTACGCGCACAATCAGGCAAAATCCGATCCAAAGCCCAATTCGATATGCTACGTGCCTTTTTACCATTAAAGACGCAAAAGGCAAACGTGGTGTTACTATTCGACTAGCCCAAATCACGGCGCGGGCTATAGCAAGCAGATCTTCGACAGACTTAAATCGATGCAAGAACGACCTAGGTTCTGATAATTATGGAATCCTCCAAGGAAAAAGAAGCGCAAGATTTGACAGGGCTTTACGACCTGGCAATCCCCCTGAGCATGCCTGTCTCCGTCATCCGCGAGCTGGTAGAGAACTTCGATCTGGACCTGATCAGAAGGCCGGGCAAGATGGATATGACGGGAGAGGTGATGGACAGAGAGATACTGGTTTTGAGAGGAGACATGGAAACGGTCAAAGCCGCAGAGAAGTACATGTTCGAGGCCCTGGACAGAAAGCTGGCCGAGTGGGGTCACAAAGATAAGGAAGAAAAATATAAAAAATACTATGAAGAACAGGCTGCTGCCCGGCTTAAGGAGCTGAAAGAGAATCCAGAGGCAGCCATAGAATGGGATATAACCCCGACCCAGCAGTCGTCATAGGATCAGTCGATCATCACCCACTTGTTTTTTCCTTCCCATAGCTTGAGGGATACTAGCCTGACGACGGTGCCATCGAGATCCTTAGCCAGGCAGTCGGCGATCCATCTGGCTATCGTCTCGGCTGTGGGGTTTGGCAGGATATCATTCAGGTAGCTGTGGTCCAGATCCTCCAGGGCTTTTGCTATGATCTTTTTAAGCTCGTAGAAATCCATGACGAAGCCGTCATCGCCAACATCGCCCTCTACAACGATCTCAACCTGATATGTGTGGCCATGCAGCCTGGCACATTTGCCCTGATAGCCGGGCAGGAGATGAGCCGCATCAAACTCCGTGACAACTCCTAGCTTCATTCGAGAACCCTCCCCCGTCTTCTGTCGATATCATCCAGTTGATCGAGCATCTTTCGTAAAGCCGTTCGAACCGCGTCGGAGAAGTTGACGAACTTCCGCCCGTCTCCGACATGGGCCTGGACATCGTCTATGATGTGCTGAGGTATTTCCACTGTGACCTTTGGCATGTTATCCTCTGAAATGTATTGCACCCCGTTGGCGGGATTCTTGCGGTATGCCCAGTAGAATATCATATTAATAGATTTGGGGTGATAGCAAAGGCACAAAGATAAATTTATATATGAGTTCTCAGTGCAGTCCAACCCACACAATTCAGCGAATAGCCTCGCATTTTACAGCATCTTCCGGCGCTTCGGCCAGCATCTTCAGGGCCTCGGCCTCCATGAAGTGCAGACTTGCTGGCACAATCAGGATGTGCAGAGGGCCGCCAAAGTCATGGTCTTTCAGACGGGTCAGAATGTCCGCTTTTACAGTGGCGTCATCCGAGCCGGCCCGGGCAATGCCTATGCCCAAAACCCCAGAAGGAAGCTTCACACCCGCAGCGTCCTGCATCTCCAAAAGGAGACAAGCCCCCTCGTTTGCTGTCATGTACCTCTCGACTGGCTCCCTCTGGATATCCAAGAAAAGCATGGTATGCAGATTGCGGCTGATGTTCTCGAGGAGGACCTGGTAGGGCGTCTCGGGAACTATGCGTTTGCCCCGCGAGATATAAGGGAACGGAATGGTAGTGGAGCGACCGAAACGATAGTTTTGCAGGCCGGACAGCCCCGATACGGCAGTCACAATTGATGAAGAATGAATCACACGGGTCTTGATGCCCATGCCGACCGCCCGCAGCCGCAGGTCAAGGTGAGTGGTGGAGACCATGGCATCGCCACCCACAAGGAAGGCTACGTTCAGGTCCCGAGCTTCCTCCAGCCAGGCAGGGTCCACCTCCACCTCATATCTGTTGAGTTGATGGATCTTCTTGCCATAGAACTCTTCAAGACGCCTGGGGGTTGTTCCCATCAGCCGGGAGGTATAAAACTCAGCATAAACCCTATCCGCAGAAGCGATAGCATTCAGGCCTTTGACGGATATGTCCCTCTCGTCATAGAGCCCGAGGCCAATGAAGGTGAGCATGACAATTTTCTCATCCTCTCCAGTTTAAAAACGCTCCTGCCTCTCTTACGTCAAGTCTATATGCCAATCCGACTGCAATAGGATACCATGATTGGCAGGGCAACTCAAGTGGTGGATTGCCGGGAGAGCATGGGCCTGGCCAAGGGCGGTGGCCTGGCTCAGAGGGGTACCCTCTCCGAGGCGACGAAGCCGGATGTGATCGCCATAGCCATGTCACCGGGCAGACGACACATCACCAAACCGGTTTGCGAGATGACTTATGGGCTACGCCGTGAGGGAATTCAGACCAGTGTGCTGGTCTTGGAGGCCGGAACAGGAGTTCCTGAGAGCTTTCCTCAGGCCTCGCGAGGCTACGGTCCGACCTTCGGGCTGAATGAAAGGGAGCTGGAGCAGATCGCGCGCCACAAGATCGCAGTCCTGCATATGGGCAACGTGCGCTCACATGTCATATTCAAGGCAAAGGAGATCCTCTCACAGGTGGATATACCAGCAGTCGTTGTGGCCCAGTGCCCAATGGACATGGAGGATTTTGCCCGTGAGGGCATCAAGACCAGTGCAGTCAAGCCCACTCATCAGAAGACCGAGACTAAGGGCGAGGTAGTGGACATAGTAACAGGCATTACTCGCGGTGCTACCTGCACCAGAGTGAAGCTCAACACACTGGCCAAGGTCCTGAACAAGCATCTTGCAGAGATCAATGCGAAAGAGGCTGAGCAGGCCCTAAGCAAGAAGAAAAAGAAGAAGTAGTTGTTGTTCTACAATCAGACGAAGACGATTAATACTATTTTCCCAAAAGGCAGGGCTTGATGAAGTTCGTAGTTCTTTTAGGCGACGGCATGGCCGACCTGCCGATCGAGGCCTTGCAGGGCAAGACGCCCTTGCAGGCTGCAAAAAAGCCCAACATGGATCGGTTGGCGAAGCGGGGATGTAGCGGCCTCGCCCAGACCGTGCCTGATGGATTTCCTCCTGGAAGCGATGTTGCAAACCTCTCGGTCATGGGATATGCGCCAAGCCAGCACTATACGGGTCGCGCGCCCCTGGAAGCAGCAGCCATGAACGTGCGGCTGCTCGAATCCGACATTGCCTTCCGCTGCAATTTTGTGAACATCGAGAAAGGCATTATGCGGGACTACAGCGCCGGGCACATCAGTACTGAAGAGAGCCGAGAGCTGATCGAGGCCCTTGCGCCTATCATGCCGGATAAAAGGCTTTATGCGGGCGTCAGTTACAGAAACCTCCTGGTTCTTAAGGCCGGAGCGAGGGCAATCTGCACTCCGCCTCATGACATCAGCGACCAGCCTGCCTCCCCGTACCTGCCCACAGGCCCGGACGCAGAGCTTCTAATCGGGCTGATGGAATCGGCAGGGCCTGTTTTGGCTGATCATCCAATTAACAAGCGGCGCATCGCAGCAGGAAAGCGCCCGGCTAATGCCATCTGGCTGTGGGGGCAGGGCCCAGCTCCGACCATGCCAGGCTTTGCCGAGAAGTACGGCATGAAGGGAGCCATGATATCTGCAGTGGACCTGCTCAAGGGAATCGGCAGGTACGCAGGGCTAAAGGTCATAGACGTGGCTGGCGCGACAGGCAACATTGACACAAACTACGAGGGAAAGGTTGATGCTGCCCTGCAGGCTTTGAAGAGCCTGGATTTCGTCTATCTGCACATCGAGGCTCCTGACGAGGCAGGCCATGAGGGAGACACCGAGCTGAAGGTCAAGGCAATTGAGCTTTTCGACGAAAAGGTCGTAGGCCCGGTGATCAAGGGCCTGGAAGAGAGTGGCCTGGACTGGCGGGTGCTTCTCATGCCTGACCATGCCACGCCGATTTCCATCAAGACGCACAGCCGCGATCCTGTGCCTTTTTCAATTGCGGGCGCGGGAGTGGAACCGGATGGAGTCGAACGCTTTGATGAGACAGCAGCGCGGCAGGGCGGATACGGGCTCGTAGAGGCAACGGCGCTCTTGGGAATAATGAAAAGGAAGATGAGGTGAAGATCATCTCATCCGCGCATCCATCTTTTCGGCGCTTCAGGCCATCATCTTCCGAATATCCTCATCAGGTGTGCTGATCAGCTTGACGTCGTATTTGTCTACAAGTACTTTGAGCATATCGGCATTGATCCAGCCCGGCAGGATCGGACCCAGGTAGATGCCTTTGAGGCCTAGGGCGAAGAGAGACCAGAGGATAGCCACGGCCTTTTGCTCCATCCATGATACCACCAGAGTTAGCGGCAGGTCGTTTATGCCTATGCCAAAGAGATCTGATAATGCTTGGGCTACCTCAAGGGCCACGATGGCATCGTTGCACTGGCCTAGGTCGATCAGCCTGGGAATGCCCCCGATATATCCGAGGTCCAGATCGTTAAAGCGGAACTTGCCACAGGCAAGCGTGAGAACAACTGTATCCCCTGGCAGCTTACTCACAAACTCCCGATAGTAGTCGGACTTCTTGAGAGGCGCATCGCAGCCGCCTACCAAGAAGAACCTCTTGATCTTTCCCGTCTCCACGAGTTGTTTGATCTCCGCTGCATGGGTGAGAAGCACTGATGTGGAAAAGCCGGTTGTGAGCACATGCTTGCCAGGGGCAAGAGGAAGCTCGGGAAGGCTTTTCGCCTTGGCTATGACCTCGGAGTAATCGTAACCATCGATGTGCTTGACCCCTGGAAGATAAACTGGGCCGGCTGCAAACATGCGATCCCTGTACTCCTCTCTAGGAGGAAGGAAGCAGTTGGAGGTGCCAAGGATTGCCAGGGGATACTGGCTGAAAAGCTTCTTCTGATCAAACCAGGCAAGTCCCAGGTTTCCGGCTAGATTCTTGTACTTCCTGAGACCCGGATAGCCATGAGCAGGCAGCATCTCTGAGTGGGTGTAGACGAAGACGTCAGTGCCCTCAACCTGTTTTAGGAGCTGGTCCAAAGCATGCAGATCATGCCCGGTGACAAGGATGCCGTGACCCTTGACTGTGCCAGTCTCCACCTGGACTGGCGTTGGCTCGCCGAAGCTTTCTATGTGTGCCTTCTTGAGCATCTTCATGGTCTTTATGTTCATCTCCCCAGCCACTACGGCGAGCCGGAGGAACTCCTCGGGATCGAAGTTGACGTTAGTAAGGGTCGAGAAGAAGGCCCGCTCGATAAAGGCATCGACCTCCGGGTCGGAATAACCCAGCTCGCGGGCATGGTAGAGGTAGGCGCTGATGCCCTTGATAGCGAAGAGCAGGTTATCCTGCAGACGGGCTACTGTCGCTTCTTTTCCACAGACTCCTCTGATTATGCAGCCTGTGCCTCCAGCTGTCTGGGAGCACTGGTAGCAGAACATATCCGGTTTCTCAATTGCAGCCATTTTATGTGTCCTCCATTTAGATCAAATCAGCTCAGTTACAGCTTCTATGTTGACCTATGTTGATCTCAATTTTTCTTTAAATGTATTAATGCGGTCACAGATCACTTTGGACCTTATTGCCCTTCTTTGACCGGCCATGCTATGCAGTATACTTTAGATACCAAGGTATTTAGCCTAGAACGTTTCTCTAAAGATACCATGCAGGAAGGATGTACTGTTAACCTGACTGTCAAGTACATTGCCAGAAAATGGACGATTCTCATTCTCTTGGAGCTTTACAAGGGAGCTGAGTACACCAGGCGCTTCTCAGAGTTGAAGAGCTGTCTGTCCGGCATCACTCAAAAGGTGCTGTCTGCGCGGCTGCGGGAGCTGGAGAGAGAAGGGCTTGTAGAGAACCGGGTGGACAGCAGCACTTTTCCGGTGAAGAGCGAGTACACACTCACCAGAAGCGGCCTGGAGATAATCGACATTGTCAAGGATATGAAGCGCTGGGCTCTCAAATGGAAGATCGATAACATCAAGTGCAGTTGTCAGGATTGCAGCGAGTGCGTTCTGTGAGCACATGCGAACTGATCCTCGATCCTGGCAGGTATTGCAGCATCGAGGTCTCCTCCTGACGGTCTCCTCGAGAAGACGCGGCGGACAATAGCAACATTCTCATCTTGTGAAATCGCCATATCCCCACTCACAGCATCTTGGTGGCCTCATTAGATCTGCCAATCTTCACTACCAGTATGCGCAAAGGTCCGTCGCTCTCGTTGATCCAGCGATGGGCAATCCTGGCAGGGCTCTCAATCAGCGTGTCTCTTTCGACTTCTGCCCTTTCCTCCCCGATTTCCACTACGCCCTGGCCCTCAAGAACATAAAAGACCACATCCACAGGAGTGATGTGCTTTTTTAGATCTTCTCCAGGCAGGAGGGTGATGTGTACAACCTGAGCGTTCTCCTGGTCGCTTATGCGTCTGACATCTACTTTGTGCGGATTGGGCAAGCTCGTTTGGGCCTCAACCTTGACAATCTTCATCTCAATCACTCCAGAATATATCAAATTTCAACGGACGCAAAAGTATATAGAGAAGAGCGTTTCTGCGAGGATACCCCGCAAAGAAAAGTGCCGTTCTTGCGGCATAAATAGTGGCGCAGAAGACTGCGTGCTGATCCATTTTCATGCCGAGATAAAGCCCACGATCCAGAGCCCAATGCCTTCCTACCTGAGACTAACCTAAACCTTTTTTGCGTAGGAGATTGTATCGACACCATGGAGGTTAGGTCAATGAAATTGCTAATTGGGATTATGCTTCTATTGATATTCATCGGGTTGGCGGCATCATTGCAGGTGGGAGGAACTGAGCAAAAGGTGCTCACCCTTGGAAGCATATCCAGAAATGCCTCAAATGAAACCAATGTCACAAATCAGACCAATGCAATCCAAGGCGGCGGCGCGGTTGACATACAGAATCCTATGAGCACAATTCCTGTGACAAATACTCATAAAAGTACAACCTTGCCAAATTCCATACAGGCGAACTCAATTGCATATAGGTTCACCACATAATTCTGCGGCCTAGGAAGATAGCATTGTCAGGGCTTCGGGCAATCCTGTAAAATGTGAGAGAAGATTACTGGAAGGTGCGCTAAGAGATCGATGACGGGCTCTCTCGCGGGATCTTCCAGCCCAATTCTGTCTTCCAGTCGTCGTACTTGAATGAGACCTTCAGTCTGACCCGATATGCGACTATTTTTCCTTCACCATCCAGTTTGACATCTAATTCCTTGACTTCGGCAATCCTTAGATTCCAGACAGATTTATATGCCGCGTTGATTGCATTTCTGGCAGCGTCTTCCCAGCTTGTTGGAGATGACCCAACTAGCTCGATAACAGGATAAACACACTCATCCATCATGCTTAATAGTCTGGCTTCTATATTGAAATAATTTTCTAAGTCTGTGATCAGCTATGAGCAAAAAAGCAAGTGCCTTTATACTGCAGATGCACTTACGAGTGAGCATGAAGAGAGTCTGTTGCTCTATATTGATGTTTTTTGTCTTTTTGGCCATAGGAATATCCACTGCAGAAGTTCCAGACCTGTCAGGAAAATGGAATGGTTCTTGGACCAGCTATGATGAAGGCAAAGGACTGCACACAATGACGGAAAATGAAAGCCTGATGTTTGATTTTGCGGAGCAGAAAGATCGCATCTTTGCAGGAAACCTCTCAATCATCCTGGAGAATGGAATTGAGATAGATCAGGGCTTTGCCGGGGCCATTGGTTTGGATAATAGGACTCTCTACATCACCGAGTTTGATGGTGGCTACGTCCATGGGACGATCATATCAAACGATGAGATCGAGCTCATATACCTTGCAGATGGAAAGAATGGATCTGTAGCTATTGATCGGCTTTATCGGGCAAAGATATAGGCGCGAAAGACAATTAACTGCTATGCTCGATTATTTTTTTCCTGAAGCTGAGAGCAGACAAGATCAGCCCTTAGGACAACCTCACCTGTGATCCTGCAGCTTTCTCAACCTCAATGCCAAATGGTCCGACTCACTGGCCCACCGGGCCACCATATCCAATTACGGATCAGAGAGATACTGAAGAATAAACGGCGTTCCAGGATAGTTATTATCGATTGTTCCCAAAGAGAAATCCCTGCCGAAATAATACTGAGAGGCGTATTTTGGAACAACGATGCCATTCTGGTCGTTCATGATATGAGCGCCGACTGGATTGTATTGGAGCGCTACCGGGTAAAAATACCGTCCGCGCGAGAGGGAAACAGACTGTACCTTGGTGGGAACGACGACAACCTGCTCCCGAATGATCGGAGCTGGTGCGACACAGTGCGATGGACTTTCAACATTAACCTTGGCTGGATTTACATCAATTATTACAGAGTTGCTCTCCCTGCCGGCTATGGAATAGGATAGTGAATGTCTTCCAAGTGCATCGACATGGACGGACAGACGATCGTAACCCTGCAGGAAATATTTGAAGTTGCGAATGCTTCCGTCGGGATATCGATCGCTAAACGTGGCTTCGCCCTCAACTCCCGGAAGCACCACCAGATAAACTGCTGACCCAAGAGAGGCCTCAAGCTGCTTGGTCCAGCCACATGGGCCATCGATTCGCAGCAGACTCCCCTCGGTCCCCTGCACAGACATGCAACACAGCAGAAACGCCAATATAGATATTATGGCATAAAGCCCGTATCCTTTCATGATCAATCCCCTCCAAATGCAGATAGTGTTTTAACCAACGAATCATATTTGCATCTCATACTATTTGAAAAATTAGGTCAAACTTCCAACTGATGAATGGCAAGCAAATAACGAACAAATGCGATAAGATCTAAAAAAGGAATTTGGAAGAGAACGCTCCTACTTGCGCCCTACACCCCATAGATCACGCTGACATATGCAGTAACCTCGGCCATTCCCTCTGGGATGTAATTATCTTCCCATAAGCGGTTCATCCTTGGAAATGGCTCCATCCATATCATTCGGTCCATTCTCCAAGACCTGGCCCATCCATAGCTTGGGCCTATATCGATATCAGGATACGTTGGCTCTTCAATTTGCATCGATTTTCCGAGAGTCAGCCCATAGCTTGAGGCATAATACTCTGCCTTAGCCTTGGCATTCTCCAGGGCCTTCTTCCTGGCCTGGTCCACGGCATTTTTTGGATCGCTTAATTCGTATCCCAAGATGGTAGCCTTCGCCCCTGCAGATCCTGCAGCATCAATCACCTTTTGGGTCTGGTTAGCATCACTGGTCTTCAACTTAATGACCATCTGCTCCGTAGCCGCATTGAGGATAATATCCTTGCAGCTGGTGGTATTGTTCACTGTATTGCATACCACCTTATGAGATGTTATGCGGCCCGTTGATCTATCGGGCATGATCTCATCTTTCGTCACTCCTGCGGCCAAAAGAGCTTCCTCAGTCTGATTCAGCAGATTAGAGGCTGCCTCTTCTGCGAGCGAGAGATTGTCGCTATTGTTTAGAGCATCAACTGCTATAATGGTAGTGTCTGCAGGAACTTGAACAGTACCTGTACCAATTACGCGAAGCGAGCTGTCTTGAGCTGAGGCCGTAGCCACAGAGAGAGCTAAAGCAACCATCCATATCAAGCAAATTAGCTTTGAACTCAATTTTTCGCCTCCATTTAAAGATTCAATGTTTCAGGCTAATTGACAGGATTGGCGTATTCATCATCATCCATATCACCACCTTCAACTGCCCCTGCAATGTATAATCACTGATAGGCTATAAACCTTCACATCATTTGTCTGACCGAGAGCATTCCAGCAGAATATATTTATTCGAGTCAAACGTAACTATTAATGGTTTTGAAGGAGATCTGCTGCTGATTATGTTGAGATTAGCGAACCTTGTGGCGAGTAATGTGGATTGGTTGGTGCATAGAGTCCTATCATATGCTAAGGACTTTGGCTATACCAGAGATACCTCGACCCTAGCCGAAGCCTGGCGGGGCTCTATTTGCGGGCTATCCCAATCATTCATCGAGTGCCTGAAGAATAAATCGCATTCGTGGGAGCTCCTGCCAGAGGAAGACTATGCCAAGGATCCTATTGCTGCATTTGGCATTGCTGAGGCTAAGAGACATCGCAACAGGGGTGTAAGCTTAGGCATGTTTCTGGGATTGATGAAGTACTACCGCTATAGCTACATCGATCTTGTTGAGCAAGCTGGAATGGGGCGCGAAGAAGAAAGGCGATACGATACGATCGTCAACCGGTTTTTTGATCGAATCGAACTTGGTTTTTGCATTGAATGGAACCGCTTTACCGATAACGAGGCCCTTGTGGATCTGCAACAAGCCAATCGCTGCATAACTAATGAAAAGAACAGGTATCTGACCATATTTGAGAGCATCAGGGATCCGGTTATTCTATTTGACAGAGAGAATTGCATTAAAAACATGAACCATTCGGCCTTGGAGCTGTTCATGAGAGACCGCGTCTCAGGATCCATATACTATGATAACCAGTCTTCAAAGGGATCCTTGCCATGGATTTCTGAGGAGCTGTCTGCCTTTGACGCCCGCGGACAAACTGAATCCGTTTTCGAAAAGCAAATTTCTACTGAAAAGGGCATGCTCCAATTTCAGGTCAAGATCAAAAAGATGCTTGATGTCAGCGAGAAGTTCAGCGGAAAGATCGTTATGCTCAACGATATCACAGAACGCAACAAGGCTGATTGCGCATTGCGTGAGAGTGAGATTAGGCTGCGGACCATATTTGATACCTCCAGCGCCGGAATCATAATCGTTGACACAACCGGGCGTATCATACAGGCCAACCAGCGACTGGCTGAGATGTTTGCGTGTCCGCTGAACAGGGTGATCGGAAAAGCATATCCCGAATTCGTCCATCCTGATGAACGTCATGTTGGAACAGGCATCATGCAGGCGATGATGGAGAACCGAGCCGATACAGTCCATACAGAACGACACTATCTGCGTGAGGATGGCAGCGACTTCTGGGGATATATGAATGGCCGCCGAATGGTTGGATCGAAGGGCGAGTTCATGGGATTGCTTGGAATTATCTCTGATATTAGCGATTACAAGCGGACCGAGGATGAACTGCGCCAGAAGACGGCATTGTTTGAGGCACAGATAGAATCCACATCGGATGGGATTCTGGTTGTTGATGATGGAGGACGAAGAATCATCACCAATCGTAAGCTTCTATCTATACTGAAAGTGCCATCACACATATCCGATGAGGTAAATGATGAGGCACTTCTTCAATACGTGGCGAGCAAGACCAAAGATCCAGCAAAATTCCTGGGGAATGTCAGGCGTCTTTATGATCATAAGGACGAGATATGTCGGGACGAGATCGAGCTTAATGACGGAAATGTAATGGATCGCTATTCTTCGCCGGTGATTGGAAAGGATGGCGAGTATTACGGCAGAATATGGACATTTCATGATGTCACCGACTACAAGCATACGCTTGGAGCACTGCGCGACTCGGAGCAGCGTCTATCCGACATCATTGATTTTCTGCCGGATGCAACGTTTGCTGTGGATCGTGAAGGTTCAGTTATTGCCTGGAACCGAGCCATTGAGGAGATGACTGGCGTAGCCAAAGCGGATATGATGGGCAAAAAGGATCAAGCTTATGCAGTTCCGTTTTACGGAAAACGCCGCCCGATTCTAATCGACCTCATATTCTTGGATGATGAGGAGATGGCTGAGAATTATTACTTTGTTTCGAGAAAGGGAGATCAACTGATTGCTGAGACCATAGTTCCCCTGCTAAACGGCAAGAAAGATGTGTATCTCTGGGGAATTGCTTCACCGCTGTACGACAGCGGCGGCTCTGTTGTGGGCGCAATAGAATCCATACGCGATATCTCCAGGTATAAAAAGGCTGAGATAGATCTGCTATTGACAAATCGACAATTGGAGATAGCCAGCCAGCACGCCGAGAAGATGGTCAAGCAGGCTGAACAGGCCAACGCCGCTAAGTCCGAATTTCTGGCCAATATGAGTCATGAGATTCGCACGCCTATGAATGCAGTCATAGGCATGACCAACCTTCTCCTCTACGAGAACCTCAATTCAAGGCAGAAGGAGTACGTGGAAACCATTAGGAACAGCGGTGAAGCTCTATTGTCCATAATCAATAACATCCTCGACCTGTCCAAGATTGAGGGAGGAATGATGGAGCTGGAGCATCAGCCATTCGACCTGCAAAGCACGATTAAAGAATCCCTCCGCCTCGTTGCTGCTACTGCATCAGAAAAAGGCCTGGACCTGACATACCATATCGACAAAAATGTTCCTCGCGTGATTCTGGGCGACCCAACAAGAATCCGACAGATATTGATCAACTTGATCAACAATGCAGTGAAATTTACAGAAACTGGTGGGGTGACCGTCTCGGTCTTTGGAAAAAAGCTGGAAAACGATAATTATGAGATTCAGTTTTCAGTAAAGGATACGGGAATAGGCATTCCAGAAGATAAGCTTGACAGACTCTTCCAGTCATTCAGCCAGGTCGATGCCACTACCACCCGCAGGTACGGCGGCACCGGCCTTGGGCTTGCTATTTGCAGGAAGCTTGTTGAGATGATGGGCGGCAAGATTTGGGTGGAGAGCGAGGCTAAAGGAGGTTGCACATTTCATTTCATCATTCAGGCCGAATCGACCGATAGAGAGCCTATCGAATCCGGTCACGCGGCATCTTGTGGTGACCCGGATATTCAAGGCGATCTGGATCATGACCTGCGTATTCTCATTGCCGAAGACAACAAAATTAACCAGATGGTGACTCTGAGAATGCTCAGTAAGCTTGGGTGCGCTGCAGATGTAGCTTCCAGCGGCATAGAGGTCCTGAAGGCTTTAGAGAGACAGGATTACGATTTGATATTGATGGATGTTCTGATGCCTGAGATGGACGGTCTTGAGGCTACCAAAGCTATACGTGAAAGATGGCATGATGGACCAATGATCATTGCCATGACCGCATCCGCTCTGCAGGGAGATCGAGATAAGTGCATATCGGCTGGGATGGACAGCTACCTGAGCAAACCTGCAACGATTGATGATCTAAAGCATGCTCTGCACTTTGTGATAAGAAAGAGAAAGCATAGAGATGAGAAGGCAACATGCAGTTATCTCGAAAAAGGACAATCGTATTGAGAAGTGATGCTCCTGTCGGGAATGGATCTGTTTTCTACTCTATAAAAAAAATTCATTCACAGATGGCTACATGTCAACGAGATTTCATGGAGGCGAGGCAGTACATGGCCCAGCCCATAGATTGGCGTTGGAACTGCAAATAATCATCCTGGTCAGCACGGAAATGCTTGAATACCTGTTCATAGTCCGTGTGGGTGGGATTTTCTTCGAGCCAGCGTATCAGTGCATACCAACCATCCGAAACGTACCTGTCCCAGTCGTCGTAGCTTGCATGAATGATGTATTCGAGTTCAAAGCCTTCATCCCTGGCAAATTGTGTCAGTTCCGTTTCTGTATGGGTAGTTGCCTGTTGTTGGGCGTATGCCGGATGTACCTGATTGCTAAGCCAGTGGGTTTCACCGATACCAAGGCGTCCATTCTGATGGACAGCTCGCTTCAGTACCTGGAGTGTCTGCTGGAAGCCGCCGAAAATAAACGTTGACCCGATACATGTTGCAGCATCGAAAACCCCTTCTTCGAATACGTAATCAGCCCCATTGGAGCAAACGATTTCGATACTGTCCGATAAACCTTTCGAAGCCAGTTTTTGCCTGGCCCTGTCGCAGAAATCCTTGGAGATATCTATTCCAATACCAGTAATGCCGAATTCCTCCGCCCAGAGAGAAAGGGGCTCAGCACAACCACAACCGAAGTCAATGACCCGGTTTCCTTTTTTCAATTTGAGTAATTTGCCAAGTTTGAGAATCTTTTCAGGCGTGGAAGGATTTAGAATCTCCATATAGCGGTGTGAGATGCTCATAATATCGAGAAATTCCATGATTCAAGTCTCCTTCTGGAAATTATAACTTGATTCATATAAAGCTGTTGGGAGACTTAATGCACTATTTTTGCGAAGCTGTCCAGGGAAATCGGATCAGCTCATCAGCCTTCCAACAGCCGGACCCGAAGACCTCCGCCAGGATCTCCCTGATCGCCACCAGCTCCATAGAAGGGACGGGCGACGACACTGTGATCTCTTTCTCCATGCATGCAAGAGGCCTCCAGGGAGCGGCTATGCTGTAAGACCACCGTGATGGCAATGATGTGCAGTTTGCTTGCTGCTACATCAAAAGATTTTTCCCTCATTGAACGTGATTATCACTTAAGATATTTTACGTTTATTCATATCTTATTGAATAAAGACCTAAATTAAATAGGATCTTAGGAGTTACCTTGATTTATGTAAAGGCAATTAATGTATCGTTGGTGGATGGTTATGGAATTATTAAATGATTGGGTTTCAGGTGAGATCTATGGATCTGAAGAAGATCTTAAAGACTTCGTCGTTGATTTGCAGGAACCGTATTCTCGTCCTTATAGAATCCAATTCGATGAAAATGCTGGATACCCTAAATATTGGATTTTGCCTCTCTCGAATTTTTGCTGCCCATTTTGCCAAAAGAAAGATTCACTGCGCACACACCCGTTGAGGATAAACAAGGACGATACTGTACTTTCCAAGTTTTTCGTCCTGACCGTTACCTTTAAAAATCAAATTTCGTTTTGGCATATATATTTTATGATAGTAAACTTTTGATGTCAATATTATTCGATTTGATAACATAAGATTTACTAAATCACCACGCTTCATATGCAAAATCAAAAACTTGGAAACTACAGGACGATAGAATAATAATATATAAGTACAGTGGAGAAGATGGATTTATTGAACCGCTGCCTGATTACGAAGAACGTGAGAGGGCCTTGACAAATGGAGAGGCCAGCATTAGAATTACGGCTATATTGGTAGGATCAATTAATTCTAAACATATTCATCACATAGACATTTTGGATGTAATAAAATGGTTACCCTGCACGTTTTTACCGCTTCTCGGTTTCTCAGTCGGAAATGATATCTCTGCCCCATGCATTGAATTACGCGACAGCGAGTGCAAACTGGTTAGACGGATAATTGTCCAATTGGAAAAACCCGTTGCATTTTCGAAAGGCTGCGCGGTTATAGATGAAGACTATAATACTGGGATAGGGCAATTGCTTACACGTCTATCGCCAGATTACCTATATGATACAGATTTGCGTGTAATTTTGAAGCATATTACAAGGGGCGGATTAGATTGTCACGACTTTGAAGAAAAAATGAGTTATATTATCAGAGGATTTGATTGCCTTGGGGAAAAATTCAAATTGGGTACCCAGCAATTGACAAAATACTTAGACACTAGCCAGAAAGATACGGTAAGGACAGTGCTCAAGGAGTCATTTAATAGGATTAGAGTGGAGGCCCAAAATGCGGAAAATGCAGGTCAATTGCTCCAGAGCAGCTGCTTAAGTAGAATAGCTGACAGAGCACTTAATGCTTGGAACACGGATAGAAATTTCGGACTTGAAGTTACAGAATTACTAACGAAATATGGCTTTCCTGATGCAGAGATCGCTGCAAAATATTATAATTCGCAAAATTCCAGGACAGATTGGATTACTACATTAAATAAGTATAGGGGAAGGCCTATGCATCCAGGGTACTTTGATTTTGAAAGTGAATTTGACATCAAAGATGTATCGATTGTAGCAAGGCACCTACAGGATATTCTTATTCGAATTATTCTTAAAGAGTTGAGATATGATGGCACATATCGCCCGACAATTTTTATTCCGGAAAATGTTACGCTGAGCCAATACGCGCCTGACGGTTTTATTGCAGAATGGGTAACGCCCAGCACTCCGGCGTTTGCTTTGGGATATGCGACTGAGCAAGACTATGAGGAAATTAATAGGCGAGAGAAGAAATTTAAAGAGAGAATTCGAAAAATTTTATTAAAACGCATCAAAACGAGTCGATGTCCGGAATCCGTTGGTAATTTGGCTGCTAAATAAAAAAATCCAAATTGAAAGTGAAAAGTATCCCGTGGGACCAGGGATTATTTTTCTCTTCACACCCTATAGGGCCTATTTGTAGCATATTGCTCTCTTTTCTTCTTCCTCAAACTAAGACATATATACAATTTGGCAAATTCACGCCAAATTTTGCCTTAGAAGCAACTCATGAAGAGAGGTACCAAAAATAGTTCCCAGTCCCGCGGAACTAATTCAGACTTTAGTATAATAACGATCGGCCTCCTATTAAGATGATACGGCTTTGTATCCCTTCTCCAGCATCTTCCCTCCATTGGCCACAAGCAAAGCTCTGAGGATCTCGGCCCTTCTGCATGGGCGGTGGCTCCTTCCCGGCCTCGGCTCGGAGCTGGTTATCCGGCATGCAAAACCCCTAAAAATCGAGTGTGGCCCATATTCCGGGCCTGTCTCCATCGCTTCCATACCTCGCGTCATTGATCTGCAGCACGTCGGACCTTCTTGCACATCATTGAGTGCATCTCAAGGCCACCAGGGCATTAAACGATGCATCCGGCTTTCCCACCAGCTCATCTTCGAAAAGCAAAGAAAAGCCAGCAAAACCCTTGTGAAGCCCTGTCTTCTTCCTGGGTCATCGCTTTTAGCAAGAACAGATGCTAATAATATGATAATTATATGCTCCCGTCGGGATTTGAACCCGAGTCGAAGGAGTGAGAGTCCTTCATGATTGGCCGAGCTACACTACAGGAGCGCGGACGAGGGGTGGTTTTCCTATCATTTAAGTCTTTTGGCCATGCAGATAGTAATCGCAACAGGTTTTCAGGCAGCACTCCTCGTGTTTGGGCCCGCGAGCCCGGCAGATGATCCTACCGTGCCGGATCAGGTTCAGATGAAGGGAGAGATACTTCCCTTCAGGCACGATCTGCTCCAGGATCTGCTGGGCCTTCTCCGGCCTGACCTCCTCGCTCACCAGCCCCAGCCGGTGCGAGAGGCGGTAGACGTGAGTGTCTACAGGCAAAAAGGGCATGCCAAAAGCGAAGAGGAGGACAACAGAAGCAGTCTTCGGACCCACTCCGGGAAGTGTGAGCAGATACTGCATGGCCTCCTTCTTTTTCAGGTCAGCTAAAAAGGAGAGGGTAATGGCTCCGGCATCCTGCTTGATCTTGGTGATGGCTTCTTTGATTCGCCGGGCCTTTATGTCGGCGAGGCCACCCGCGCGAATGCTGTCTGCCACTGCGCGGTCCGACGCAGCGAGAACCTCTTCGTAGCCAGCAAATGCGCTCTTCAAGTTAGCAAAGGCTCGCAGGCTGTTGGTATCGCTTGTGTTCTGCGAGAGCATTGTCATGACGAGCAGATCCACTGGATCGGTTTTGTCCGGCGTTGGAATGCCATATTGCTCTTCAAGCAGAGTGATGCAGCTCGCAACTCTTTCTCTGTCCATCTCTTCTGGTTGAGACGCGCATCGCTATTAAGCCTGGCCGTTATGTTTTACCAGGATACCAAAAGGAACAGATGAAAATAACTATAGCTTAAAAAGATTATATCTACATCTGGTGATCGATGTGTTCGAAAAGATTCTTGTTGCCACCGACGGCTCCAAGCACAGCGTAAGGGCAGCAGAGACTGCATTGGATATGGCGAAGCTCTATGGCTCGACCATCACAGCTCTTTATGTCGTGGACGTGAGCCGGGAATATGCGCCTCTCGGAGATCTGATCTCCAAGGTTGCCGATGACCTGATAGCAAGCATTCGGAGCAGTCTGCTGGATCAGGGCAAGGCTGCGACCAAACAGGTCGTGGATATGGCTGAGCGGGCTGGGATCGCAGCCACGAGCAAGATCATTGAAGGCTATCCTGCGGAGGACATCGTCCGCATCTCCGAAGAAGAAGGAATTGGACTGATAGTCATGGGCGGAATGGGTGCCACGGGACTTGATAGGTTCCTTTTGGGCAGCGTTGCCGATAAGGTTGTGAGAAGCTCAAAGATACCCGTCCTCGTCGTCAAGCGAGATTGAGTGTAGCTGCGGGCCAGACGCATCATCAGTGCCCCATGTCTTGCGCCTGCAGCCTCCACTTGATGAGCACTCCCTCATCCAACTGCTGCACAGAGCATAGCATGAGCCGCGGGAAATTTTCTCGGAAACCGTCTCCATCTGCAAGCGTGGGTGCCCTTTCACCGCCAATGATTGTGGCACCAACGTAGACATAAATCTCATCGACCAGGCCGAGCTTGATGAGCGACCAGTTGAGCGTAGCTCCTCCCTCAACCATGATCCTCTTAACGCCTCGCTGCGCCAGCCGGGCGAAAAGCTCCACTAAATCAACCTTCTCTCTGCCGCATACGATTATCTCGCACAGTTGGGAAAGACAATCCCGCCGCTCCTCTACAGCAGATTCGGCCACGACCAGGATGCATCCCGGTCCCAAGACCTTTGCAGTGGCGGGCGTTCTCGCCCGGCTGTCGGCTACGATTCGCAGCGGGTTTTCCGATAGACTCATCTCGGCTCTCGCCCTGCGGAGGGCTTCGGACTTGATCCTCAGGCCTGGGTCGTCGGCCAGCGCCGTTCCTATACCAATCATGACGGCGTCGCTCTCGGCCCGCAGAGCGTCCACTCTGGCGAGGTCTGCCTTTCCGGAGATCCTAACCTGCGTGCGCTGTACAGAGCTGATCTTGCCGTCGGCGCTCATGGCGCTGTTAATGAACACAAAAGGCCTCTTCAAAACCATCGCACCTTTGTTTTTCTTTATTTGTCAGTCAAAGAGAAGCTAAATAGATTGCCGGCCCATTTTAGATTATGCCTCGACCTCGTGAGATCCTGATTCAGGGAACCATCATCTACGGCGATGATTTTTTTGCCGAGGAGGGCTACATCTGCATTAGAGATGGCATCATCCGGGAGTTTGGCCAAGAGCGTGTTGAGGCCGACTTTGAGGGGCTGGTCTGCCCGCGATTTGTGAACGCGCACATCCATTTAGGTGACTCGGCCTTCAAGGACCCTCCGTATCTTCCTCTATCCGATCTGGTCGGGCCGGGGGGGCTGAAGGCGAAAATGCTTGAGCAGACTCCTCGGTCCCGAATTGTTGAGGGCATGAGAAGAAGCCTGGAGCAGATGCAGGCCACCGGCACAGCCGCGTTTGCCGACTTTCGGGAGGGTGGTGCTGATGGCGTGGCCATGCTGGAGGAAGCCCTCCAGGGATTGCCTCTTCTTTCCCGCATCTTTGGTCGGCCTGAGCTTGGCCAGAGGGAGATTACAAAAAGTTGCTGGGGGCTTGGGATCAGCAGCACTCGTGATCACCCAGAGGATATCGTCTGCGCAGCAGTTGCGGCAGCTCGAAGAGCTGGCCAGGCAGTGGGGATTCATGCTGGTGAAGCCGGGAGAGACGACATATCGAGCGCCTTGGCCCTTCAGCCGGATTTTCTGGTTCACCTGAGCCAGGCGAACGAGGATGACCTGAGAGCAGTAGCTCGGTCCGACCTTCCTGTGGTTGTTTGTCCCAGATCCAATCTGATGACCGGGGCTGGTCTACCTGATGTAAAGATGATGGTGCGTCAGGGCATCAGCGTAGCCGTTGGAACGGATAACGTCATGCTAAACTCTCCTGACATGTTTGAAGAGATGCATCTCCTCAACAAGGCTCTGCTGCATGACGATAGACAGGTATTTAATATGTGCACGCTAAACGGTGCTAAGATAACTGGGCTAGATCAGAGGCTGGGCTCCATTCTGGAAGGAAAAGAGGCTAAAGTGATGGTCCTAAACAAAAAATCGAATAACTTGTGGGGCTCGATGCGTCCTCTCTCCAGCATTGTGAGACGCGCCGGGCCATCTGACATAATAGCTATCCTTTAGAGGTTAATCATGTTTGAGAAGATTCTTGTGGCAACCGATGGATCAGAGCATGGATACAAAGCGGTCAAAGCGGCCTTGGATCTGGGAAAGATATCGGGCGGAAAGGTGACAGCCATTTATGTGGCAGACACGAATAGGACCAGCCATCTGCCTGATGATATGCTGCTCTTCAGCATCCGGGAGCTTCTGCTGAAAGAGGGAAAGGAGGCTCTTAAGCATGCTGATGATCTGGCACGGGAGAAGGGCGTTGCTTTTGAGGGCGTGGTGGCCGAGGGAAATCCCGGCAGTGAGATCATCAGCTACGCAGAGTCAGCCAAGATGAACATCATCATAATGGGAACTGTGGGCAGGACTGGCCTTGACAAGTTCCTGCTCGGCAGCGTTGCCGAGAAGGTGGTCAGAAATTCCAAGATCCCAGTTCTGACAATTCCGAGGGAGCGCACTTGAGCATTCTTGTCAAGGATGTAATGGTCGGTGACGTGGCCTACGTCACAATCCCCGGCAGCAGAGACGATGTCCTCAAGGTCTTGCAGGACCGAAAGGTCTCTGGCGTTCCTGTGATCAAGAAGGGCGAGGTCGTTGGCATGATCACCAGGACCGACCTGCTCAGCAACCGCGAGGAAGACCAGACTGCTCTCCTCATGACTCGCGATGCAGTGATGATCCGCCCGGAAAAGAGCATAGTCGAGGCCGCAAAGCTTCTCATCGAGCATGATATCCGAAGGCTTCCTGTGGTAGATGGCAAAAAGCTAGTCGGCATCATCACAGTTGCAGATATCGTTCGGGTGGCTTTCGAGCTGGACATCAAAGAGAAGGTCGAGCTTTATCTGAAGAAGGAGACCTCGGTCCTCTGGAGCGAGATGCCTCTTCCAGTGGCCGGATCGATCATGGAGTTTGCGGCTGTTCAGGCCTGCCCAGTCATAGATACCAGCCTCAAGCTTGTTGGCATGATCTCTGACAGGGATCTCATCAAGGCCAGCGTGATCGAGGACACAGTCGAGAAGACTGATATGTCTGCGAACGATGGAGATGACGTCTGGATGTGGGACCGGGTTATGCAGACCATCAGCAAGTACTACACGGTTTCACGCATAGAACTCAAGAACATCCTGGTTCGCGAGGCAATGGTCACGCCAATCACAGCTTCCAAGAAGGACGAGGTTGGCAAATGCGCGGCGGTAATGCACAAGAACCGGATCGACCAGATGCCTGTGATATCCTCCAGCGGAAAGCTGGTGGGGATGCTCAAAGATACGGACATCCTGGCGGCGCTGGTGGATTACAGCCTGAAAGCATCTTAATAATCAATTAATTTAATATTTTTTACCTCCCTCGTATTTTTGCAGGGGAGGTCTTTTAAATCTGTTTTTTTTGAAACTATTCAGCCATGCCGTCTAAATCATTGCAAATTCAGGCAGCAATCCAAGAAACGGCTTTCCTTCAAAAGCTACTTGAATCGCGTCGATAACGGAGATTGAGTTCTTTTTGGCCGTAGAGATATATCCTATGATGCGGCAAAATATTTTTGCACCTTTCCAGCTTCTAAAGTTGCCTGAGATCTTCTGCTGAACCTTCATCATCCTTATGTCCCTTTCAGCCAGATTATTATCGAATGGAACCTCAAAATCATACATGAAGGCTAAAACTCCTCTCCGATACTTTTGCAGTCTTCCAAACAGATTTTGGGCCTTCGTTTGCTTCTTTTTTTCCACGTTTTTTAATCTGGCCCTGCAAATTCGAGGCAATTGGTGGAGGGTTTTCGAGTTTAGCCATTTCGATTACGCGATCATATCTCTTTTCGAATTCAGTAATCTCAGCGAGATCCAATTTCGAATCAATTGGCTTTCTGCATTCTACCGTTGTTTTAATGTCGATCAGATGGTTGATCAACTCTTTAGACCAATTCTGCTTGTCCTCTTCATTAACGAAGGTAAGATCTCTTAGATTATGTGAATTGCAAAGGGCATGCTTGCAGTTGAATTTGAAATAGGAACTCCAACCGTCATGCATAGCAGTTCCGCTATAAACCGGCAGTATTCCCATATCCTCATTTGCCTTAGATCCGCGACTGGCATTTGCGGCATAATATGTCAGATTTGGAGTTGAAACCACATGGCACCATTTTCTCGTTCCCTTAATACGCATGCCTGTTTCATCAAGACAAATAACAGGTGATCCGATTAGCTGTTGC